>ENA-OQOA01000349-OQOA01000349.1-human-gut-metagenome-genome-assembly--contig:-NODE-349-length-21743-cov-2.396512_pt1 | contig 21743 bp, 33 predicted proteins | sample MGYA00242633_ERZ504888 | MGnify/ENA primary metagenome ERZ504888 (study PRJEB26092, sample SAMD00036372) | human gut metagenome | host: Homo sapiens | study: EMG produced TPA metagenomics assembly of...
CTTGACTGCAGTGATTGAAGGTACTACTACTTCCTTTACACCATTGGAATTTAAGCTCCTCAAGTTGCTTTCTTTAAGCCCAAACACTGTTTTAACCAGACAACATCTTTTATATTCTCTATGGGATCGAAATGGAAATTACGTAGAAGAAACTTCTCTGAATAGTATGATCTGCCGTATACGGCAAAGAATTGATACTGAAAATCATCATTATATTAAGACAATATATGGAATTGGATATATGTGGATTTCTTATTTAATATAAGCAGAATCCTATTAAATAATAGACGATTCTGCTTATATTTCAAACTTCACTTCTTACTGATCACAGCTAAAAAACAAGTAGCCATAATACAATCTGTAACACACTCATAACGTACCTGATTACAATTTACGTCATATACATTCACTTCTTCTTTCTGTAATTCCTGCTTTTCCAAATTTGCCTCTTTCATAATAATATCACCGCCTTGTTCATCATTTATATTTTATTCCCATGGAGAAATCATTGCATTAATCCCCATACAGTCATGTAGACATTCATATTTTATTACTCCACAATCATCTGTATATACATTCACTTCTTCTATATCCAGTTCACAATTTTTTGCTTTTCTCTCTTCTTCCATGTCTTTTTCCTTTCTGTATAAACTTATTCAATTGTTATTAGTATTCAATATTGAGCCAAGCACCTCCGCCCAAGCAATCATTTAAACAATGAAATTGTATCTCGCCACATTCATCCGTATAAATGCTTACTTCTGCAATAAAGAGTTCTCTTGTCTCTTGGTCTTCTCTTTGCTCTTTCATCCCACTTTCCTCCTTCCTGTTAATATTTTTTTGATAACATAAGTATAATATTTTAAAATTTCATTTCCATATTTTATGTACAGATTGCATTTTTTTCTTTCTATTTGGATAATTATTCCATTCTTAGTTGATCAATGATTGATTTTTTCTTCTGCTCTCTTATTTGGTAAACAGATAATATAACCTGTATTAACAGAAGTACAAATACATATATGCTCATATAAAAAAATGGAAATGAATATTCTACCACTTTCCCATAACACCCTATACTCATTTGACGACAAATTAGTATTGCAATAGGAGTTCCCATTAGCAGTGTTACGCAAATGCATAAGATAGAATAGCACATACCTTCACAGATAATAACTTTATAAAGTTGTTTTTCTGTCAACCCTATAGACCGTAAAACACTATATTCACGTCTTCTAAATAATTGATTTGACAGTGTTGTGTTGATCATATTGATTACTCCAAACAAAAAAATCAAAACAGAGGCTACTTGCAAAATTGTATATATAGTATTGGCTGACCTATAGTTTTCTACTCTACCATGCAAGCTCTCTATCTTAATATCTTGATTCTGTATGATTATATTTTCAAGTTTCTCTTCAATATTACTCTGCTCTTTAGGACTAACTGTAATTCCCCATGTATAATCATAATTTTTAATTCCAGGAAGTAATTTTGTAAATGCAGCTTCAGACATATACATCATAGCCGCATCAAATCCTCCATGTCCATTTCCTTCTGAAACTGGTGCTTTAGATGATTGAAAAATACCTGATACCTTTACCGGTATTTTTCTTTCCCAAATGATATTTCAAACTGCATTCCTACCTTTACTTCTTCCCCGAAATCTTGATAACCGCTTTTTACCAGCACTTCTTGTGAATTTTCTGGCAATTTTCCCACAATTAACGATTCCTTAATTTCCTTTTTATTTTTCTCTGTAAGCATATCACACATGCCTCTTCCGTCTTCGTTTTTATATTGGAAAGTAAAAGTTGCCGATTTTCTTAGCGTTTGTATGTTTCTTACACCTGAAATTTTACTAATCTCCTGCTTTAAATTTTCATTAAGTGGATTTCCTGAATACAATAATTTCGTATGCTCTTTATCTGAGTCAATATATAATTTATAATCGACATTACCAAAATAGTATTGTGCCATCCGTTCCGGAGATTGCAAAAGTAAAGCTGATGATACCGCTAATAAAATAATTCCTCCAAAGACTCAATGATATAACAACACTCCATTACTTTTTTGGTTCTCTCTTAAAAGTTCATTATACCCAAAGATATCGGAGTGAATTTTCTATATTTATTTTGTACAGTTGTTTTAAATTATCAGTTATCATAACTCTTACAGCTTCAATTGGTGAAACCTTCATTGCTATTTTAACTGGCTTCTTTATAGATACATTCACAATAATACTGCAAACAATTACTGTCATAATTGCACACGCAATGTAATTTGTAATATTAACTCCTTTTGCTAATATTACTAACGAACAAAGCATTGCCAACATGATACCGAATAAGATACCTATAAATCCTAAGAATCTTCCTTCTCTTTTAACAACATTTTTAACCTGTTTTTGAGTTGCCCCTATTGTTCTAAGTTGACCATAATTTCGTATATTATTAATAATAGAAATTTGGAAGATGCTTTTAATGACTGTATAACTTCCAATAAAACAAGTCCTATAAATATACCTAAAACACCTAACTGATCTGCTGAAATCACTCGATTAACATAACGAAAATATTGGTTGTTAAATGCTACTGGTAAATTATATTTTTCAGCAATCTCTCTACAGTATTCTTTTATATCTGTAGCATTCTTCTCTTTCACATGTACATAAATCATATTGGAGTTCTCGTCATATTCTTTATAATTTTTCAGTTTTTCCCAAGATATTAAAAATGGAAATGTTTCTCCACTGGATTCCATATCAAGAATTCCTGAAATCGTATATTCTCCAGATAATTCTCTGTGCTTAAAGTAATTTTATCTCCTATCTTTTTATTTTTTTCTATATTTCTCTAGCCAGTTTCTGCATACAGCAATCTGATTTTCTTCCTTTGGAACTTCTCCACTGGATAAGCCCATCTGATTTCTCATCATATAGAGCATTGGCTGATTCAATGTAAAAAATAAGTAGCAGTATATTTTTCACTCGATGGCATATCTCCAACAATATAATATTGCCCTACTCTTTCAAATCCTACTTCTTCTTTTAGATTCAAAAATTTTTCCTCAGAAACATTCATATATACTGCTTCGTATGTATCCTGAATCTGTTTTTTTGTACTTCCATCAACGAAGTAACTATTAATCCTGAAAAACAGATTAAAAATGATGCAAGTGCTATTGCAATTATTATCATGATATTTCTTCGTTTCTCAAATTGAATATTTCTTCTTACAATATTCTTTACTACCATTTTATTGCTGTACTTTTCATTCCTATCAGCCCCAGTTCTAAGAAATTTTCCGTCTTCTATCTGCACTATTCTTTCAGTCAGACCTGCAATATGTTCATTATGTGTAATCATTACCACAGTTTGTTCAAATCTTCTACTCGTGTTTTGAATTAATTCTAATACATCCTGACTAGTTCTACTATCAAGATTTCCTGTCGGTTCATCTGCAAGTATAATTGCTGGTTTCGTAATCAAGGCTCTTGCAATCGCAACACGCTGCTGCTGTCCGCCAGATAACATATTCGGCATGCTATTAATTCTTTCTTCCAGACCAAGGATACTGATAATCTCCTTCAAAAATTCCTGATCAACACTTTTTCCATCTAGTTCTATTGGTAAAACAATATTCTCATAAACATTCAACATCGGCAATAAATTATAATTTTGAAAAATAAAGCCAATATTTCTTCTTCGAAATATTGTGAGTTGCTCATCATTTAATTCTAGCAAATTTTTCCCTTGAATTTTTACTATCCCTGATGTAGGTCTATCCAATCCACCAATCATATTTAGCAAAGTTGATTTACCACTTCCTGATGTACCAACGATAGCCACAAATTCTCCTTTCTCAACGGTAAAATTTATTCCGTCCAGTGCTTTCGTAATGTTGGGTTCTACTCCGTAATATTTTTTCAAATTTACTGTTTCTAAAACTATCATATTTTACATCTCCTTTTATACTTTTTCTCAATTCACATCAAGATATATCAACGAAAGGCTACTCGATTTTCCTCGAATAGCCTTTCAAATATTTATATGTATTACTTAGTTGTGTTTAAAAATGCTCCGCCACCAATACAATCATTTTCACACTGTTTACGAACTATATCACAATCCGTTAAGTCGTAAATATTAACTTCTTCGTTTAAGAGTTCTTCGTTTTCAGTTACTTCTATTCTCTTTTCTTCCATGACAATAATCCTCCTTTTTAATAATCCGGATTCAGAAAAGATCCGCCACCGAAGCAGTCCTTTTTACAATGATTCTGGATTTCTCCACAATCTGTTGCATAAACATTAATTTCTTCTTTAGATAATTCCTGACTTTCTCTCTTTTTTAATTCGTCCATAAAATCTACTCCTCTCTGCTTTTCTCATCTACTCCATAGGTGTAATCAAAGCCAACACTCCAAAGCAATCTGTCACACAATTATATCTTGTTGTATCACAATCTTTTGTGTATACATTTACTTCCTCATTGTTAAGTTCCAATTGCTATTCTTTCTGTATTGAATTCTTCCATAGAACTCACCTCCTTATGCCTATATTTATACGCTTTACCATACCTTTTATCTATATTTCTTGTCTAAATTGCTCTTTTTTCTTCCTCGTTGGCTTTTTCCTTCCATTTTCTCTTTACTTCCTCCATATACTCAATATAGATTTCTAGATTTTTCCTCCTATTTTCTTTAGAATTGTAATAAAATAACACATAATTTAACACTGCTTTTAAGAAAATGCACCGGTAATCATAAGGTTCTTCTGATGCCATACAACGTCCACCGCATATATAGCGGTAATCACATTCTTTACATATCTCTTTATATTCAGCACAGAACAATCTCTTAATTTCATCTTTTTTCCAATAAAATTTTTCTAAATTTCCCTGTAAAAATTTTCTGTGGCTCATCGGACAGTATATTTCCCATTCGAACCTGGTTCTGCTCCATACACTGACACATGTAAATATCGCCTTCCGGGAAAATTGCCATAACTTTTCCATAACCCCCACAAGAATTTCTTACCTGAATTCTCTGATAAAAGGCTCCCCCTATTTTTTTATTCTCGTATCCCTGTTTCAATATATATTTTACTATCTTCAGGTTCATATCAAGATGTTCCATATCTGTTAAAATTTCTAGAGTTTCTTTCGCTCTACCACGGATGAAACTATATTAAAAGAACATCTATGTCATATTTCGCAGCTATATCAATCAATCGATACAAATCCATCTCATTGGTTTTCTCATAAATGAAAGTAAGGACTACCTTTATTCCGGCTTGCTGACACATCTCTATATGATTAATTAGCTGCTGCTCCTTTTCAGGTGTTCCGAACATGTGCATGGTACTGAAGTCTATTTCATTTATGTATCCTTTAAGTTGTTCTATTAATTCCTTGGTGATAGCAAGCCCATTGCTCTGTAGTGTAATTGGGCAAGTCAAACCATTTCGCAATGCTTTCGCAATTTCCACAATTTGCTCTTTAATCAGTGGCTCTCCACCTGTAAGAATCATTTTATGTGGTTTATTTTTCTGAAAGAACGGAACCACCTTATTCTGTATATCCTCTAGCTTAAATTCTTTTTCTGGACACAATTTGTCATTTGCACTGATTGCACAAAAAATCACAATTCATATTACATTTCCTGGTTACCATCAAATATACTGTATTGATTTTCTCATGGCTATTCTCTATTTCTTTTATAAATTCAGTTTGCTGCTTCCACACGGGATATAACTTTTCCTGGAACTCTGGTTTATCTAAATTATCGGCAAATCTTTTGCTTACCCCCAGGCAGACTTTTCCTACCGGATCAATTAAAGCCACTTTTTCTCCCTCCGTAATCTTAATAAACTCATTCATTTTATTTTCCATGGCGTAAATATCTCCTTTCATATTCTTGTTTCAACTTTTCAAGTTGTTTTTCAGATAGATTTGTTTGAATCAAATGATACATCCACTTCGTCACTTCACAATTCACTTTTATAGGTTTATATACATTCTGGTGAATTTCATAATTTGCCATCTGACATCCTCTTGTTTTGCAATGTCTAAGATATTGACATTCTTGGCACATCGCATCCTCTCGATCCTCCAGATAAATAATTTCTCGAATTCTGGGAACATCCAATCCTTCTTCTACAGAACCGATTTTAAACTCAGGAAGTTCTGCACAAGTATAAATCCCGCCATCTGTTGTTACATAACAAGTTGTCAAACCTGCCTTACATACGTAAAATGGACATGGAGTCAAAAAAGATTTCAGATATTGTTCCCATAGATTCCAAAAAATTACTTCTTGATTTTTTGTATATATGCTTTATATAACCCGAATACTTTCTCTATCTGCTCTCGTAATTCTTGTAGCTGCTCATCACTCCATGCACAATAATAATCAATTCCTGACTCTAATTTTTTAATTCCCAAGTCAAGCAAAAATTGAAAACTTTCTGCATAATATTGATAGTTATTGCTTGTTACAACACTTGCTACTGAAATCTGATTGCCTGTTGCCTGTTCATATTTTCTCAGCAACGGAAGGTTCTTCATAATCTTTTCAAAACTTCCGTTTCCTGCATAATCTCTCCTGTTCAAATTCTGGACATGCTCAGGACCATCTAAACTCACTTTCAGCTCAAATGTATTTTCTATAAAAAAGTCTATTATTTCATCCGTAATCAACGTTCCATTTATCGTAGTACTGAACTTACATATTAAATTTGTTTCCCGGCACTTTTGCTTCGTATAATCTACTGCATCCTTCATCAGGTTAAATGCCATAAGAGGTTCCCCTCCGATAAAATAAACCATAAGTGTCTGGTCATGCTGCTTATTTGCTTCATGAACGGCAATATCAATTGCCCTTTGAGCGGTTTCCAAGCTCATGTATGTATTTTTCTTTTCTCCCAGATAACAATAAGTACAATTCAAATTGCACTTATTTATTATTTCTAATGATAATGTATACATTTTACGCCTCCTAAACTGTAAACTGGTTCAAATTTCTATTTGTCTTCTCTTGGAAATTTAATCTCTCTATCATATTAAATAGAGGATATCGCAAAACGATTTCTATTTCCGGATGCTTCATCGCATATTCCCTGATATACTCCTTATATTTGCATATCTCCTGATAATTATTGTGATCAATAAAAAGCACCGAATATTGCTCTACTGTCTTTATATTTCTCAGTTTTTCCATTCCACTTTCAAAAGTATCGCATTGTTCTGTTCTCGTTACTTCCCGCATAAAACGTTGTTCTAAAGGTTCTTCCATACGGTTCGTCAAAAAATAACATTGTTTTGTTTTAATGTCTGATATGGATAATAATTATTCAAAGTATTATGCGTAAACTGTGAAATTGCCTGTTGATACTGTTTCTTATAATTGCTTAAATAACCTGTTACTACCGCACAGGCAAGACTATTTCCTGGATGGAGTACTGGTATTCCTAAGTGGTATAAAAAGAAAAGCCTACAAGAAAAAATCACATCATTTTTCTTTCCATCATATTCAAGCACTTGTACAGGCTCATCCATATCCAGGCATCTCACTCCTATTACAAAAGGGAAGGATGCAGGATAGGTTGCTTCTGCTTTCTGATTGGAGTATGCAGCCACGATCAAAATTCCTTTTTCGGTAGCTACTCTACATACTTCCTCTATTTCTTTGTGGTATTTGTACTCATCTCCCATACTCAAATTAATTATGTCTACCTGTTCCTCTATCAGTGTTTCGATACCTTCTATCATATCCAGAACCGTACTCTTTTTGTTCTTCCTTACAATGGGTACCAGAACAATTTCAGCTTCTGGGTTTTCCTTTAAAATAAAGAACAGACATATTCTGCATGGGTAAATCCAAAGGCATCTTTACTGTACTCTTGATCTTTCCATTTACAGTCTATTTTTATAATTTTTTTGTCCTGAAAAAAGGATTATCAAAAGAACCATTGGAATCCAACACACCTATCCTCACTTTTCACTCACCTGCCTTATATGTAACTTCTCCAAATCTACAATAATATCCGCTTCTCGCAATTCTTCCAGGTTGTGCGTAGAAAAATAATGATTTTGTCTTTTGATAGTTCATGCAGCAAATGATAAAAATTCCCTCTACGTTTTTCATCAATATTCGCTGTCGCCTCGTCAAAAATCAGAAGTTGTGAATTTTTCAAAATATTCCTCATAATATCCAAACGCCGCATCTGTCCCTCTGAGAAGTTGCATGGATCGATCTTTATCTCGGTATCCCATACCATTTCTAAAGCATGGATTTCATCATACAAATCCAAGCACTTTGCCACCGTATCCATCTCTTCCTCCGAAACAATATGTAGTAATCCCATGTTCCGCCTTACCGTATCATTAAAGAACTGTGTACGCTGCATAACATATCCTGTATTTTTCCCAATAATTGTTAATATCTAATTCCTGCAAATCTGTATCATTCACAATTATATTTCCTTCTGTTGGTTGATACACCCCTGCTATAATTTTGAACAGGGTGCTTTTGCCTTGTCCACTTTTTCCATGAATTCCGTAAAGAGTGCCTCTTTTGAAGTTCAAATTAATCCGGTCAAATACCTTCTTATTTGACTCTTGATAAGAAAAACTCATATCTTCTAAGGAAATCTTATTAACTGTTGTTACTTTCTTTCCATCTCCTTGCTTCTGATCCGGATACTGAAGCAGTCCATTAATGTCTTTTAAGGAAACTACGGCTGTATGGTACTCATTAGCAAACTGTGCAATTCCTATAATGGGATTCATGATAATTGCCTGATAATTCATCAAAGCCATAATAGTACCTATGGTCATATTTCCTTTAAATACTTCTTGTGCACCGACTACCCATATTATGACTGTTCCTATAAACTGTATCACAAGTATTGTAGACGTATTCAATATGTACAACAAATTCTGACGATTCGTTTCTTTTTTATATTTCTGATTTTTCTCAAAGTACATATCATGCACATATTGCCCACATTGAAAAAAGTCTTGTAATAAACCAATTATCATAGGTGTTTGTCAGAACGTTGGTGATACTGTTATATCCATCTAGAACTTGACCACTGGTTTCTTGTATCAATTTTCCCAGGATTCTGCTGATAAAAGGGACACTGACCAGTAAGATAATATTGGATACGGCAATTCCCTTATGGATAGAAAACATATATGGAGGAACCACTACCAGGATAACCATATTGGAAACCAGTGTAATAATACTTGTGATTCCACATTGTTTCACTGCTGAAACATCTTTGTCCACTTTCAACAAAATATCACTTAGCTTTATCTTCTCAAAAAAATTCACACTTACTGTTGATAGTTTGTCTTCTACCTTCTGTCGCATATCTGCTGCTATCTCTTCCGATATGACAGCCACTATATATCTCTGAGCATAATTCATGAGATAATTAAGTAACAGCATTCCCAAAAATATACCCAAAAGGAACATAAAAGCTGATAAGTTAGTATTCTGTGGATTTCCCAAATCATCTACTACTTTTCCTTGTAGCTCCGGACGTACCAATGAAACACCAGCAGTTAAAACAATAATTACTATTGTTAAAAGATAGAAAGGAAACAACTTTTTCTTAAAAGCATACTCTTTTAAAAAAAAGCCAATATGGGCGTCCTTCTTTACTTTTCATCGGCTAACCTCTTGGCAATCTTCTCTCCGAATTCACTAAGTTTTTAAATGCTCCTCCTGAATATAATCCACATATATTCCTAACTTTTTCTCTAAGCATTTCAGTAGGCTGTTCCAAATAATATTCCAGTATTTCTACCATTGCCTGATGGAAGATGTGTTCAAAAATACACTCTGCATCCGACGGCACATTAATTTTTCCTGTATTAATAAAATTCATATATCCACACTTCATACCATGGCAAAAATCTCGTATTTTACAGTCCTTGCACTTCGGATCTGCCTTATCAAAATTAGATACTGCAATTAATTTTGCCTTTCTTATATCAACGCCCTCTTTAATATTGCCTATACAATATTTCTCATTACTGGTAAGAAATCCACATGGGTAAATTTGTCCATTCGGAAATATCTTAAAATTCCCAATCCCCGCATCACACATTCCAAAGCAATTTCCAAAATTGCAAAGCATATTAAACATTTTTCCATCAAATTGGTCTATGGTAAAACTTCTACCTGCTGCTGCCTCCGCCAAATAATACTTTGATATTGCTGCTACCTGTTTTTCAAACTCGCTCTTCAATTTATCTGATATTTTTAAATACACGTCCATAATCATACAAATATTATCCAGACCATGTTCATGTAAATAACAGATATTCTCAAACATGTGAGGAATTGTATTCTCTGTTACAGTCATTCTTACAGAAAAATTCAATCCGCTATCCTTCACCTTCATGATATTTTCAAAAATCTTGTCATAGCAAGAAACTCCGTCTTTCGCAACTCTGTTCAAATCATGAGTTTCCTTATTTCCATCGAAGCTAAGCCGTATTGTAAATTGATTTTCTTTCATAAAGTCAATAAAATCATCGTCCATCAAAGAGCAATTGGTTGTAATATAATATTTTGCTTCTCTCTCTGGATAAAAATTTTTTATATAATCTACTGCCTGATAAATCAAATTTTTTTTCAATAATGGCTCTCCGCCTAGAAAATCGATTAAAACTTTTCCTTTATCTCCATAATTCATGATAAACTCCAAAGAGTCTACTAACGTTTTCTCATTTAACTGGTAGTGATTGTGATAATCTTCATAGCAATACTGGCATTTAAAATTGCAATCAGTTGTCATATATAATGTAAAATTATACATATTTATCTGCCCCTTTCTTTAATATACTAAGAACAATTTTAACCAAATTCTACCGTTTGACCATATATTTTGTTTATTTTGCGTATTTTAGTGTCTGAATGGAACAAAAAAACCTGCTAACAAAAGTCAAGTACTTTTAAGCAGGTTTTTTTAATTATTTCCTTAATCTATTTTTTGTGTACAACAAGAAGACTGGCGTTATTTCCAGTCTGTATAATTACATCAGATGATTTTTGTCTTCTTTACTGGTAAACTTCCATCACCCTTGCATAATAAATACGCAGGAATTTATTCAATCCGGCAATTTTTGCATGCTTTTTACTTTTACCTTCACTTTCCTTTTTCAAAATATAATTGTATACGGCATCATCTTTCGGAGCAGAGTGACTTTTCAGCACTCTCATCACTTCATATCCGACTTTTCTGAGCGTTGATGAGCCCCTCTTTGTTATCCTGCGTTTTGAACCAATGAACTGTCCTGATTCATATGGTGGTGGATCAATCCCAGCCCATGCTATGAGTGCTTTTGCATTGTGCAGCTTTCTTACATCTCCAATCTCCGCAATAAGTTTCACTGCAAGGACATTACCAACTCCTCCCATTTCCCTGACAACCGAATATTCAGGTAAGGACTTCGCAAGTTCTTGCATTCGTGTTAAAATAAGAGACAGAGAGCTGTCTACAGCCCTCAATACTGATACTGCTTCCTGTACTAACATTTTGGTCGATGGGGTGCTGGAAGACAGTGTAGGAATACCACTTGAAGCTAATTCATAGACTGCCTCAGCCTTAGATCTGCTTCTGTGGTATTTCTTTTCTCTTGCCCAAGCAATATATTCCTCAGTGAACTTTTCGAGACTCATAGATGTGATCAAATCAAAGTGCCAGAATCTCTCTACAAAGTCGCTGAGTTTATCTTTTCCATTAGCTTCATTCCAACTGTTAAACATCTTCTTTATTCCCGGCAGCACATAATCCAGAACATGTGTCAGCTCCTGTAAAGCTTTCACATGTAACTCCATATAGTACCGATAACGGCGTCCCAAAAGTTTGAGTTCAGCATAGGTTTCTTCAGTGCCTTCATATCGTTGCAACTTAAACCATTTCTCAATTCCGTAGTTTGCGATCATTATTGAATCAAGTCTGTCGGTCTTTGCTCCCCTGATGCTGTTGTCTTTCGCATATTTTTTCATTGCGAACGGATTAACAATAGATACGAAATATCCTTTGTCATGAAGAAATGTCACTACGGGCAGATGGTAAATACCAGTGGCCTCCATCACTATCCTTACCTCTCCATCCAGCTTGCTCAGTAAATTATCAAGATCTTCCATGTCCTTTTCTACATGATGTATCTCAAAAGGACTGCTCACTACTTCTCCGTAAGGTTTAAGTATGCAGACTGTGCTTTTTCCTTTCGATACATCTACACCTACGCTTATCATTTTTTAATCTCCTTAAACTGTATTAGTAATTGTTCCAGCCACACTTATTACCATCCAGTTTAGTTAGTTACGCGGGAGCGAATCCCTACCTGCTTAATCGAATGCTTATAATAAGGGGTTGGTTAACGGTTTTTTTGACGGATGCAATGATCCAAATAGAGCTACGTCAGACCAATTACTCCCCTATATTATAATAAAATAAGTGTAGCTGTCAGAGTTAATTACTCTCTAACAACTACACTTTTATGGTACTAAATAGACCTCAATATTTTACAACAATATCAAGGTCTAAAAATTCTTATCAATAAATGCCAACTTCTTTTCCGAACTTATACATATACTGTGTAACAGTTTGTATTGCATGCTGAACAGACCGCCTTGCTGCACTTTCATACGTGCTTTCATTCTGAGCACTTCCTACAAGGCTCTTTGCATGTTTTGCTGCTGAATACATCAAATCTCCTGTAGAAGTATTTACTGCTGTTGTGTATACAGACTCGCTAAATGAATTTCCTGCTATTGTATAAGATTTCCTGTTTTTATCAACATACTTTTCAAAAGCGGAATGATTGCTGTTTATCGCTGTCAAGTTCGATGCATGATGCGGTTCGTTTAAGTCCGATACATAATGGGTGCCTTTTCCTAGGTTTGACATAGCCAATTGTACATCCCCTGCACGATACGCATTTACTGCTGCCTGAAAATATGACTCTGCTCTTGTCCTAGCTGTCGGAGATTTTTGACCAAGCCAGTTTTTTCCAGTATCAGGATCATAAAAGTGTCCTGCAAAAGTTCCTGCATCTGTTTCATTTCCAAGTTTATCCGGCCAGTCGGTTGCCTCCATAAGGATAGATGAGTTCAGCCCACCATTGAATGCACTATTTCCTTTATCATTGCTCAGAATTTTAAGTGCGTTTGCAACAATATACTGATGTGTATGATCTACCCCGCCAGACGAAAATCTTTCATCTGGATTTGTACCATGCTCAATCGGAACTCCTTCCCCGTAAAGTTCATCTGAACCATTCGCAATATCCTGCACTTTCGTTAGAAGTTCTGGCTGTTCCGCTGCCATAACTGGCATCGTTCCCAATAAAGCCCCCACTGATACCATGGCAATAAATAGTTTCATTTTTTTTCGCATACCCATGCCTCCTCTTCTTTTTTCTTTATTTTACATCCTGCTTCAAGAAAAAACATATAATTTGTTTAGTTTGCATTTTTTATGCCCTGCCTGGACCAATAAAAAATGGCACTTATTTTCCATAAGCACCATCTTGTCACACTATATTTCTATCGGAATAATCACAGAAACAGAAAACATATCATCTAAAACACTAAATGATACTTCTCCTCCATAATCTTTCACCACACTTTTAATATTTTTTGACACCAAACCCATGATTTTTCTTATCTTCCTTTGATGTTTCCAGTGTTGCATTTTCTCGCAGATAACGTACTTGTGAATCTCTTAGGCTATTTTCACATAAAATTGACAAGAACCCCTTTACTTTTTTAGCCTTTAACTGTACTAAACACTCTACCATAGGATTTTCTTCTTTCATTAACCGGCATTCTCTTAATGCGTTATCTATTGTATTCGAAATTATGACACATAAATCCTCATTTCTTATCTGTCGAAACTCTGTAAAATCGGCAAACACCTTAAATTCAATTCCCTTTTCGATAGCCTCCAATCGTTTCGTATGAAGCAAATTATCAATAAAAGTATTCCCTGATTTATAGTAACTTTGATACTTATTTAATTTACGTTCAATACCATTAATATACTCTATTTTTGTTCTGGCTCTATATTTTCTTTCAATGCCTCCAAATGATTTTTTATATCATGGGAAAGCCTGCGGATATTTTCCATATCTTTCGATTGTTTCATATAATAATCATACTGCAAGCTCATCTCACTTATTTGAAGCTTTTTTTCATTTTCGATTTTTTTTACATTTAAGTAGTTCTCCAAAATCACTATGTTACAGACAGTTCCTAAAAACATAACAATAGGAACTATTGATATTGTAATAACTGACCATATGTTTCCAATAATTACCTTTTTATCATTATATAGGTTATCGGTACATACTGCCATAACTATAATATTAAGCAATAACGGGATGAAAATTGTCATCACATTAATGCTTGATAAATGCGGTGGAATTCTTTCTATAATTTTCTTTAATGTCAAACATCCGGCAATAATAACACTTTCTGCAATTACCATCATCACCACTTGGTATATTCCTGGTAATTCAGCTAATACTCTATTTCCACTATATGGATATAGGAAAATACTGCTTAGTAATTGCCCTAATAACGAAATAGATAAGAAAATACTGCCTATCAAAATACAATATTTCATATTCCGTTGAAATAAAAAAATGTCCTATAAACATGACAATAATCACAATCGTAATATAATTATAAACGATATGTATGGATACCCCATTCTCCATTACCCGCACCAGAAAAATACTTCCAATGCACAAAACATAGGAATACCAATTTTTCTTTCGATACTCTTGATTGTTTTTTCTATCAATTAACAAATATGTAATCAGAAAAATATTAATTATTGAAAAAAGATTCTTTATAATACTCTGTGCATACACACTATACACTTCCTCCCCGTTCTGCCATTTTTTTCATTAGGTTTTGTTTTCTAGACCGTGTAATATAAATTTTAGCTCCGGAATAAAGTGTAGTGGTAAGATCATGTAATGATTCAATACAATCGACATTTACAATAATACCATTATGACAACGTACAAAATAGTATTTTTCCAAGCGTTCTTCTAAATCTCTCATTTTAAAATATCCATCTTCCTGATTTCCATTTCGTAGATGAAATAAAACCTTTCGTTTCACGGTTTCAATGTATTCTATATCGGAAAGAAATAGTTTAAAGTATCCTTTCTCATTCTTTACTGCTATGTATTTTTGCTCATATGACTCTAGTTTTCTTAATGCTCTATTCATTTCACAATTAATCTGTACTTGTGTAATTGGTTTTGTAATAAAATTTTGGACATCATACTTATATCCAACCCCTAAAAATTCATTATGAGATGATACATAAAGAATAATTGATTTTTCATCATGTCTGCGGATAATATCCACCAACTCCATGCCATCCATCGCAGGCATCTCTATATCCAAAAAGAAAATTTGGAATTCTTCTTTTAAAGATTCCATTAACTGCAACGGCTTTGTATATTTTTTTATACAAAAGTCCTTACCATTTTTCTCTGCATAAATTTTTAGCATTTTTTCAACTGTATCTACAAAATATTTTTCATCATCACATATCGCTATTTTTATCACTCATATCACCTATCTGCTTCTTCAGCATATTTTCCATCTGTGCTTCATTTAGCCTTCTTCCCATCAACAATAACGTAGCTTTATTTATCTCATCTAACTTTTGAAAAACATCCCATAATTCTTCAATTTGACTTTTACACAAATCACTATTATCTCCATATACCAAAACATCTATTGGTATGTCAAATATATTTGCCAGTTTCACCAATAAGCTACAGGGAATATTTTCAATATCTGCCTTTTCAATCCTGCTGATTGTCTGTTGACTCGTACCTAACTTTTCGCTTAATTCTTTTTGAGAAATCCCCAATTCCTTTCTCTTTCGCCTAATTATATTCATTTTCACCACCACATCAATATAATAAAACACTTACTACCAGTCACTTCATAAGTTGGTATTTATAATAAAAATAGCGTATTTTTACCCATATTTCAAGTTTTATTTTCAAAAAATTATAATTGAGGAGCATATATCTCCCATAGATTCCTCTTTTTCCTTTCAAAATAACACATATCAGGATTATGTTCACCTACTGTTCCACTATATGCCAAACTGTTCATGATGCAATTTTTGCTTTGGCACTTCACAGCAAAGCTGCATTTTGAACACATATTACCTTCTTTTCCTATTTTCCTCAATCTTTTGATACATTCCTTAGACAATCCATTTTCAACATCTCCAATGCACCCACTATCTTCTAAATTTTGCCGCACAACCAAAGATTCTCCCATCCACCTTTATATATATTTGAATAAGACCTACACCACAAAATCCTGATTCTCCATTATTTTCTCCGTATTTCTTCAAATCTAAAATTGGTCCCCAAAGAAATGCTTTTCCTGCTTTTTTCCTTTTTAAATAGTAACGTAATACTTTTTCCCATTCATCAGCCAAACCATCCAACTGATCGGTTGTCCATCTATTCATAACATCAATAGAAGAATCCACTATGCTAAAATTTAGATTTTCAACTAAATGGCAAACAGATTCAAATGTTTCCCCATAATTATTCTGTGTAACAACATGTGCTGCCTGAATATATTGCTTGGTTCTCTTCTCGTATTCTTTGAAATACATACAGTTTTCAATAATATTTAGAATAACTTCCCAACACCATCAATCCTCTTTCTGTTTTTATTATGGGTTTCCTCATCTCCATCAATACTTACTTTTAAATGAATTCTATATTTAATCAGCCATGCTAAAATCTCATCATTTAAAATAGTTCCATTTGTCGTGATAGAATATGTCACTAAAATATTTCTTTTTAATGCCTGCCCCTCTATATAATCCACCAAATGCTTTAAAAATGAAAGACTTAAGAGTGCCTCTCCACCTACAAAATCCACCCATAATCTTCGATCTCTATGATTTTCCGCATTTAAAAATGCAATTTCCAATCCTTTGTATGCTATCTGTTCGGACATCTTTTGGTTTGTCTTTCTTCCAAGATAACAATATGTACAACGTAAATTACATATTTGGTTTACTTCTAAAGTAATTGTATACATATACTTTCCTCCAAAAAAGAAACCGCACAGACTATCATATCCGATAGGCTACACGGTTCTTTGTTTTAACTAGCTTCATTAATGTATGCCCCTGGAAATGGCCATGGGCAATCAGTTAAACATCTCTGCGTTCTTTCAGAACATCCGGTATAACTTTCTATTTCTTCCTCTGTTAAATCCAGTTCTTTTACGAACTCTTCTGTTGTTTCAGTATTAACCATGTTTTTTTCTCCTTTCTGTTTAGTATATGAGGACTATAATCCATTTTTTTCCATACAACAATATTCTTTGTATAAATCAACATATTTTTGACATAGATTTTCAGTTTTCCCATTTTTCCCACATATCTAGCTAATGCTCTCATGAACTCTTCTTTCTTATATTTACTTATTGGAATAGTCTTTAACTTCTGAACTTTATCTTTGATTAACACACTATCTTTCTTAACCCCTTCAACATAATCAAAATTGACCATATAACTATTATGACAGCGAAAAAAATTGCTTTTTGCTTAAACGCTTCTCCAGTTCACTCATTCTTTGGCTACTTTGCACATCTCCATGAATTGTATGTAAGATCAACAGCTTGTTTTCTGTTTGTATATAGATTATATCGGAAAGTTGCAGCGTAATCAATCCATCGTGACATTTCAAAATAATTTTCCTCAGTATTATTATGCTTATCGGCATTGCAAGTGGTTGGAAAATAATATCAAGACTGAGCATAATAGTATATATTTTTATGATTATATTTCTGAATATATTCAGGCAATTGTTCCGATTAATGAAATGAATCAGATATTCAATGTTTTTGGGAACTTTTTGCCGATCGATATACAAAAACACTGTCTGGAACTTGTTGATACGTTGATAGATACAAACTTCAATACAGCTAAAGCTTCCGAAGAGCTTTTTTATGCAACAAAATACATTTGCATATCAATATAATAAACTTCGAGATATGCTAGATGTTAATCCTCAAAATTCAGCAAAAGATAAATGGTTTTTAATATTCTTATATATATATCTATCACGAAGATAAGTATTCGATATATGTAATCGTATGAATTTGAGTCTTTATGTAAAGATATTGAGAATTTAAATAAGGTGTTGGCTACTAACAAAGAGAATCTTCAGAAGTTAAAAGATGCAAATGCCGTATTGGTAAAAATCGAAAATGCAAAAACAGGTTATGATAATGTAAAAAAGAACTTATCAAACATTATAAATCAGTGTAATGATTATGAAGGAAAGAATCATGAGCTAGAGCTACTTCAACAGAGAGCCATAAAAAGCCAATGATAGTTGGGAAACTAAGAACAATGAATGTGCAGCTATAGAGAAGACATTCTTAAATCAGCAGGCAGGAATCCTTGCAGGTAACCTTAGAGATGGAGAACCGTGTATAGTTTGTGGCTCAACTGTTCACCCTAATCCGTTTAAGCTAATGGATAAGCAGATAACAGAAAAGATGGTTGAAGATGCAAAGAATAAGGTTAATGAACTTAAAGCTATTGCAACAAATGACAGTAACAAAGCAGGAATGCAGAAGGGTATTGTTGATACATTATACGAGAGTATAGTAGAGAATTTCAGAAATCTAAAAGAGATATTTAAAGAAGTTTTAGAAGAAAGAGCAATTAATACTGTTTCAGATATAAAAGCCTGGTCAGATGAAAAATTGGTTAAAGTAGAGGAGGCTATTTCTAAAAACAATGGATATTATGAAATTGCTAAAAATAATGTTCAGGTTAAGGAACAGATTGAAAAGCAGATTCCGGAAACAGAAGAACAAATAAACAACAACAATAATAAAAAAGATATTTTAAATAGTGATATTTCTAATTTGAAAATTAAAAATCGCGAAAATGCAATATTATTGGAACAGTTTAGGGAGAAACTTGAATTTCAAAGTAGGAAAGATGCGGAAAGCAATTTAAATCAGCTAAAGATTAACTTATCTGAATTAGAGAATAAAGCTACACAAGCTTTGAATAGTTATGATAAATGTAAGAAGTCTATTGATGATGCTAATGCAACAATAAAGACTATTGAAGAGCAGTTAAAGGATTCAAAAAACTATGATTTGGAACAGCTTATTTCTGAAAGCAACAAGTTGCAGGAAGAAAAGAAAGCTGTAAACAATCAGAGAAATGATGTATCCATAAGAATAGAAATTAACACAGGAGCACTTGAAAATATTAAGGCGAACTTGAATAAATTAGTTACTACGGAAGAAAAATATAAGTGGGTTAATGCCCTAGCTCAAACAGCCAATGGTAATATAAACGGAAAGAGCAAAATAGCATTAGAAACTTATGTTCAGATTAGTTATTTTGAAAGAATAATTAACAGAGCTAATTTAAGATTTATGAAAATGACTAACGGCCAGTATGAACTAAAAAGAAGCACCGAATCTGATGATCAAAGAAGTAAGACAGGTTTAGAGCTTAATGTTATAGATCACTATAATGGTACAGAACGTGATGTTAGAACATTATCAGGTGGTGAATCTTTTAAAGCATCATTGTCTTTAGCATTAGGATTATCCGATGAAATTCATTGCGCAGCAGGTGGAATAAAAATAGACACACTTTTTGTTGATGAAGGCTTTGGAACATTAGATGAAGATTCACTAAACAGTGCAATCGAAGCCCTTAATACTTTAACAGAAGGAGACAGATTAGTAGGAATTATCTCTCATGTTCAAGAATTAAAAACAAGAATCGATAGAAAAATAATCGTTTCCAAAAACAAGGTTAAAGGTAGCAAAGTTGCAGTGGAGATTTAGTGACAAGAATATTTTCTTTAAATTTCCACATACTAACTCCAAAGCTAAAATTTGCAATGGAGGAAATTAGTATGAAAGCAACAGGTATTGTGCGCAGAATAGATGACTTAGGTCGCGTGGTTGTACCTAAAGAGATTAGAAGAACTTTAAGAATCCGAGAAGGAGATCCAATGGAGATTTTTACTAATCACGATGGGGAAATTATACTTAAGAAATATTCACCTATTGGAGAGATTGAAATGTTTGCAAAACAATATGCAGATGTTATGGCACAGGTTTCAGGACAGAGAGTTCTCATAAGTGACAGAGATCAGATTATTGCTGTTGCAGGGGGAGTAAAAAAGACAAAATAGGAATGGCTGTAAGTTCCCAGTTAGAAGAGTTAATGTCGAACAGAGATGTGAAAAACGGAGATGAACAACAGAAACTTTTTGAGATAATAAAGGGAGAAGAGCCTGAACAATGTGGTCAGATTATTTATCCAATCATATGTGAAGGTGATGTTATTGGAAGCGTTATTGTTTTGGCTAAAGATGAAAATAATAAGGTAAGCGTAACAGAACAAAAACTGGCAGGAGTAGCCGCAGCTTTCCTAGGAAGACAGATGGAATCATAGTAGCAGGCAATAAATTTGTGAAAATAGCTCAAAGAAAAACTAAAAGTTGAAAAAAGATACTTTTTAACCAAAAAATTCCCTGCAGAAAGCTCTTTAAATGGAGTAATTATCTTGACAAAGCCTATTAAATGGAGTATAAACTGTATAGTATGATACGGAATCAGTATCGGATAAATTTTCAAGGAGGAATTAAAATGAACAAGACAGAATTTATCGCAGCTATTGCTGAAGAAGCTGGACTTTCAAAGACAGATGCTGCAAAGGCTGTTAAGGCTTTTACAGATGTAGTAGTAGAAGAAATGAAGAAAGGTGAAAAGATTCAGTTAGTAGGATTCGGAACATTCGAAGTTTCAAAGAGACCTGAACGTCAGGGAATCAATCCTGCAACAAAGGAAAAAATCACTATCGCAGCAGCTAACGTACCTAAGTTCAAAGCTGGTGCAGGTTTAAAGAATGCACTTAATTAATAAATAAAAGTTCATTAGAAGATATAAGGACTGTTACAAAGTAACGGTCCTTTTTGTTATACACGACGAGCCAAATATACGCATACAGCTTTTTATGCTTGCATAAAAAAAAGCTGTATGCGTATATTTGGCGACCGTATAATCACTGAGAAGAAGCGGAGCGGATTCGAAGTGTTATACGGGAAGCGAAGCTTACGTACGTGTATAACAAACAAAAGTAGTAGTAACCAACCGTATAATCACTGAGAAGAAGCGGAGCGGATTCGAAGTGTTATACGTGAAGCGGAAGCTTCGTCGTGTATAACAAAACAAAGTAATGGAGGAAAAAATGAGAATTGACAAATTTTAAAGGTTTCAAGAATTATAAAAAGAAGAACTGTTGCCAACGAAGCATGCGATGCAGGCAGGGTTCTTGTAAACGACAGGGTTGTAAAGGCATCTTATGATGTAAAAGTTAACGACATTATACAGATTCAGTTTGGTCAGAGAACAGTTAAAGTTCAGGTTCTAAACCTTAATGAAACAGTTAAGAAAGAAAATGCCACAGAAATGTACAAAGATTTAAGCTGATATAGAATATTTTTACATAATTCTGCAACTTTAAGAATATACTGTCCTATAAAAGGATAAGGTAGGATTGTATGGAACAAAGTTTAGGCTCAAAACAGAATTTAGGTTCAAAGCAAAATCAAATAACTAAACCACATAAGCTGGTTTTGGACAACAGAAAGAGAACAAACTTAA
>ENA-OQOA01000351-OQOA01000351.1-human-gut-metagenome-genome-assembly--contig:-NODE-351-length-21722-cov-3.839778_pt1 | contig 21722 bp, 19 predicted proteins | sample MGYA00242633_ERZ504888 | MGnify/ENA primary metagenome ERZ504888 (study PRJEB26092, sample SAMD00036372) | human gut metagenome | host: Homo sapiens | study: EMG produced TPA metagenomics assembly of...
GGACGGAGCTGGCGGTACCAGCAAAATCGTAAGCACGTTCGCCCTGGTCGGCAAGATCGATGCCGCCGACTTCCTGGGCTTCGGTGACGCGCCAGCCGATCGTCTTCTCCAGAGCGAAGGCGATGATCGCGGTGATCACTGCGGAGTAGAGGATGGCGACGAGAGCGATGACCAGCTGAACGACGAGCTGCTTCCAGTCGCCACCAGCCAGCAGACCGGTGCCTTCGCCGAAGAAGCCGATGAGGATGGTGCCGGTGAAACCACCCACGCCATGCACGCCGACGACGTCGAGGGAGTCATCGTAGCCGAACTTGAACTTGAGACCGCAGGCCAAGCAGGTCAGGACACCAGCGATGGCACCCATCACGATGGCCCACAGCGGGGAAACCACATCGGCGGCCGGGGTGATGGCGACCAGGCCGGCGACCATACCCGAGGCGGCACCCATGGCGGTGTAGTGACCGGAGCGAATCTTCTCGGTGAAGCCCCAAGAGAGCATTGCGGCTGCGGTGGCGGCGGAGGTGGAAACCCAAGCGTAACCAGCAGTACCGTTGGCGGCGAAGGCGGAACCAGCGTTGAAGCCGAACCAGCCGAACCACAGCAGGAAGGCGCCGAGCATCACGAACGGCACGTTGTGCGGGCGGAACGGCTGCGTGCCGAAGCCCTTACGCTTGCCGATGATGAGCACGATGATCAGGGCGGCGACTGCGGCGTTGATGTGGACGACAGTACCACCTGCGAAATCGTGGGCGGCCGCGCCGATGGCCTTGGAGATGGCGCCGTCAGCAGACAGCAGACCACCGTTCCAGACCATGTGGGCCATAGGAGCGTAGTCGAAGGTGACCCACAGCGCCACGAAAATCATCCAGGTGCTGTACTTCACACGCTCGGCAATGGCGCCGCAGATCAGGCCGACGGTAATCATCGCGAAAGCGACCTGGAAGGCGACGTCCACGGAAACCGGGTAGTTGTTGCCGTTCAGACCGGTGGCGGTGAACACGCCGTCCTGGGCGACCATGGAGTCCTTCAGCAGGAAGCCGCTGGCCGGGTCGCCGAAGATGCCTCCGATGTCGGAACCGGCGTAAGCAATCGACCAACCCCACAGGGTCCAGATAATCATGGTGACCGACAGGGCGGCCGCCTCAAGCATCAGCATGTTCAGGACGGCCTTGGCACGAACCATACCGCCGTAGAAGAACGCCACACCAGGCGTCATGAGGAAAACCAAGGACGCGGATGTCAGGATCCATGCGGTGTTACCGGAATCAATCGCTCCCATGTCTACCTCCCTCTCTTTCGTTCAGGGCACCGGGGGCTTTGCGCGGCCGGCGTCGACTTTGTCTCTACAATGCCGTCCCCCTTGTGGGGGCTAACAGTTCGTCAGTAAAAGCCGGTCTCGTTTTGGTTTCGTTACGGCAAGTTACGCGATTGTTAAGCGCACCTGACAGTTAGGTTGGCATCGGATGGGCTGATTCCGGCATGATTCCAACGGATATGGGAAAGCCCCGAATCATGTTTCGAATATGCTTCGGGGCTAGGTTTGGTGCGTTGCGGGCGTTTCCCGCGCCCACAACGTGGACGGACGCAGGGCTCCCCTCGCTGAGGGGAGCTGTCGAGCAAAGCGAGACTGAGAAGAACTCGACCGTCTACGCGAGAATGCCGTCCACGAAACCTTCGGGATCGAAAGGTGCCAAATCGTCCGGACCTTCACCAAGACCGACGAGCTTGACCGGCACGCCGAGCTCCTTCTGCACGCTGACCACGATGCCGCCCTTGGCGGAGCCGTCGAGCTTGGAGAGCACCACACCGGTAATGCCGATGGCTTCGGCGAACACCTTGGCCTGGGTCATGCCATTCTGGCCGGTGGTGGCGTCGAGCACAAGCAGCACTTCATCCACCGGCAGGTTCTTTCGGTAACACGGCGAATCTTGCCGAGCTCGTCCATCAGGTTCGACTTGTTCTGCAGTCGGCCGGCAGTATCGATGATGAGCACGTCCGCGTTCGCTTCCTTGGCCTTGGCGGATGCCTCAAAGGCGACGGATGCCGGGTCGGCACCGTCCTTGTCGGAGCGGACGACGGGCACATTGACGCGTGCGCCCCAGGTTTCGAGCTGGTCGGCGGCGGCCGCGCGGAAGGTGTCGGCCGCGCCCATCATGACCTGCTTGTTTTCGGCCACGAACAGTCGAGCCAGTTTGCCGGCCGTGGTGGTCTTGCCGGTGCCGTTGACGCCGACCATGATGATGACGCTGGGCTTGGCGGCACCCGGCTTTTCGGCATTGAGGCGGCGGTCCGTATCTCGACCGACCAGATCGAGCAGCTTCTCCTTGAGCGTGGCGCGTACTTCGGCTGGGTCGGCTTTACCAGTGATGCGGGCGTCGGTTCTCAGGTCATCGACCAGTTGGGCGGAAGCATCCGCACCGACGTCGGCAAGCAGCAGTGTGTCTTCGACGTCTTCCCAATCGGCCTCGGAGAGATTGTCTTTGGCGAGGATGTCGAACAGGGCCTTGCCGAACGGGTTGCCGGACTTGGCAAGTTTTGCCTTGGAGTCCGGGGTCAGTCGAGAGCCGACCGATTCGGGGGTTTCAGGTTTGGCGGGAGTGGGCTTGGAGGCAGGTTGGGACTCGGGCTTGGGCGCAGCTGCCGGTTCGGGTTCGGCCTGCGCGGCTGGCGCAGGCTCGGCTTTGGCCGATTCGGCTGACTTGGCCGGCTCGGCGGCAGTCGCAGCCTTAGCTTCCTCGGCTTCGGCGGCCAGCCGAGCGTCGGCGGCGGCCTTGGCGTCGCGGGTCTTCTTGTTGTCGGGGGCAACCTTGCCCATCGCACGATCCAAATCGCGCTTGCGGGACTTGCCCAACCAGATGCTCAGGGCGATTACGATAACCGCCGCCACAATCACGCCAAGAACGGCGAGCACAGTATTCATATCCATACCTGTCAAGTCTAGCCCGCAGATGGAATCCCCTACGAATTCGGCAGTCTCAGGCCGACAATTCCACCCGGCGACTTAAGCTGAACCGCATGGCACATTCTTCACGTATGACGTCGCTGCAGCGCCGCGAGCAGCTGATTGAAGTCGGACGCTCGCTATTCGCCGCCAAAGGCTTCGAAGCGGTAAGCGTGGAGGAAATCGCCGCGCACGCCAAAGTCTCCAAGCCGATTGTGTATGAGCATTTCGGCGGCAAAGAGGGCCTGTATGCCGTCATTGTGGATCGTGAGATGCGCGCGCTGACCGGTACGCTGACCGCCGCGCTTGACGATCCGACCGTGCACCCGCGCCAGATTGTGGAACGCACGGCGCTTTGCGCTCCTCACCTATATCGAAGAGAATGCCGAGGGGTTCCAGGTACTGGTACGCGACTCGCCGAGCACCGACCCGTCCGGCTCATTCAGCTCGCTGATGGGAGACATCGCCGTACGCGTTGAAGACATTCTTTCCGAAACATTCAAACGGCAGAAGCTGTCTGCCAAGGGCGTGCCGTACTACGCGCAGATGCTGGTGGGCATGACCGTATTCACCGGGCAGTACTGGGCCGACCGGCCAAAGGTGAGCAAGGAGCAGCTGGCCGCATACATTGTGGATTTGGCCTGGCATGGCCTGAGCCGGCTTGACTCCAAGCCCCAGTTGTTCTTTGAGGGCGCCAAGGCGCGGAAGGAGGCCGAGCGCCGAGCCAAGCGCGAGTCCGATTCCGGCAGCCCGGATTCAGACCAGACGAGTTCTGCCCAATCGGATCCCGAGCACGCCACCGGGGAAGATTCAGGGTTGCAGAACATGAGTTCAGGGGCACAGGTTACGCAACACTCTGCCGAGTCGGGAGACGAAGTGCTACGGTTTGAACAGGAAACTGAACATAACGACTAAATATGTGAGGACGTAAGACTTTCATGGCCAGCACGGCAAAGACGCTCACCTTTGTGATCCCCGCATACAATATGGAGTCCTACCTTGACCGTTGCGTGAACTCGCTGCTTTCGGCAAGCGACATCAGCGACCTCGAGGTGCTGATTGTGGACGACGGTTCGAAAGACGGCACGCTGGAGTACGCGCGCAAGCTGGAACGCACCAATCCGGGCGCCGTGCGCGCGATTCATCAGGAGAACAAGGGCCACGGCGGCGCGGTGAACACCGGTATCGCGGCGGCGACCGGCATGTACGTCAAAGTGGTGGATGCGGATGATTGGGTCGACCCGCAGGCCATCGACACGGTTCTGGCCACGTTGCGTGCACAGCATGACACCGACGAACCGATTGACATGCTGGTGACCAATTACGTGTATGACAAGGTGGCCAAGCGTCACAAGACCGTAGTGAACTTCCGCCGTGTGATGGAGGCCGGCCGCGTGCTCGGCTGGGATGACCTGGGCAAGTTCGGCCTGGCGCAGTACATCATCATGCATGCGCTCACCTTCCGCACGCAGGTGGTGCGCGATTCCGGGCTGAAGCTGCCGGAGCATACGTTCTACGTCGATTTCTATTACTCGTACCAGCCGTTCCCGTGGGTGAAGCGCATCCAGTACCTCGACGTGCCGTTCTACCACTACTTCATCGGGCGCGAGGGTCAGAGCGTGCAGACCGACGTGATGATTAAGCGTGTGGACCAGTTGCGGCTCGTCAATCGGCTGATGACCGAGGCCACGCCCGAACGCGGTACGGTGCCGGAGGGGCTGTACCGGTACATGATTCACTTCCTGGCGATCGAATCGTGCGTTACCTCAGTGTTCCTGATTCTCTCGCGCGATCCGGCCAACTACGTTAAGAAAACCGAGCTGTGGGATGCGATTGACGCCTATTCGCCGGCCATCGGCAAGGATGTGCGCTCGCAGCTGATGTCCCGCGCGCTCAATCTGCCCGGTAAAACCGGCCGCTGGATCGTGCGCAACGGCTATCTCATCGCCGAACGCATCGTCGGCTTTAACTGATTCGGATTGTGGTTTTGCCCTGCTGACGCGTTATCAGCAGGGCATCCCTATTACCTCCCCAGTCGAGGTTTTGCTACTCGGCCCAACGGTCGGACATCGCGAAGCTGTTGTGCATCAGGTTGCTGGAGGTGTATAGCACGTCGTTCAGCAGCTTGGTTGTGTGCTCGCGCAGGTAGTCGGCCATCTCGTCGTTGGCCGCTTCGAGCGCATCCGCCACGCCCTGCACATCCTTCTCATCGCCGTGGCCGCCATCGAGCGGCCATGCATTCGTATCCGTCGATTCGGCATCGCTTCGAGCAAGCAACTGCTCATCCGTGCGCTCGATGAGCCGGTGCCCGAACGCGCGCACGCCTTCCGCATAGCCCTCGATGAACCGGTTCGTCTCATACCAATGCGCGTCGGCCACGACGGCGATCAGGCGGTTCGTCCAATACAGGTTGCCGGTGGAGACTTCGGGCGTGGTGTCGCGCAGGTAGGCAGGCGTGTCGTTGACGTTCGCGTAGAACGGCGCGGCGGCGGTGAACGGACCGGAGCCGAACGATACCCACATCACCGTGCGATTGGCCGCCGGCACATACGGGCGGACCTGAATCGCCACCATATGGCCGGTGCGGTTCACGCCGATCGGACGGTAACGGTGGCGCGATTCCGCCGTGCCGGTCGTGCCGTACGGGTCGTACGGCGTGCCTTCGAAGTGCGAGGACAGCAGGAAATCAACGTCTTCGAGGCTCACCTTGTCTTCCGGCACGCGGCACCACGGGATGTCGTCGGATTCGGGCGTGTAGCGGGCGGCCGGCGAATCCCAGTCCTCGCTGGGGTTGAGGCGACGTTGCATGTACCAGGCACGCGGCGTGTTGTAGATATGGTCCTTCGGCGTCGCGGTGCCGAAGGCCTTGCGCGGGTTGAAGCGGGTGGGAAGGGCAACGGTTGTTCCGAATCCGGCGCTATGCGCGTGACGGCCGTTGGAAGAGACCGGCGTTCCCATTGTGCGGTCGAGGTGATGCGTGGCCATGAACTCGCGCAGGTCGGCGCTGCATAGGTATTCGCGCTGCTCGCCGAACGCATCGGCGAGGTCGAAGTCGTCGATGCCGAGCTGGTTGGGGATCGTGGCATAGCAGTCGTCGGGCACTCGGCGGGCGATCCAATGGTGGCCGCCGATGGTCTCGACGTACCAGATCTCGTCCACATCCGAAATAATCACGCCGTTCGATTCGTAGGTGCCGTAGGTTTCGAGCAGTTCGCCCAACCGCGCGACGCCCTCGCGCGCGGTGGTGACATACGGCAGCACAAGGGTGATGATGTCTTCCTCACCGATACCGCCGGGCTGCTCGGCCTGATAATCGGTGCTGTCCGGTTCGCCGACAGCCGGCCGCAACTCGACCATCGGGTCCGCACCGAGCACGCGCTCGTTGACAGCGATGGTTTCGGTGGCGCTCATCGCCACGTTGTGTTCGTTGGCACCGGCTTCGGCCAGAATGCCACGATTATTCAGCACGTTCGGTGCGATGGTGTACCGGCAAGGATTGTCCGGTAGTTCGATTTCGACATGGCTCAGCACGCTGCGGTAGTGGCGCGGCTGGTCGTCGGGGGCGACAGCGACGAAGCGCTTGGGATCGTAACGGCCCGAGCCCGAATCGTCATCGCGGGCGATGATGGTGGAACCGTCGTAACTGGCATTTTTGCCGACAAGAATCGTGGTGCATGACATGGGACACCACTCTAGGAGCCAGGCTGGTCGAAACAAAAAATCCTTGGAACCATTGCGATTCCGAGGATTTGTTGTGCCCCCTGTGGGATTCGAACCCACAACCCACGACTTAAAAGGACGCTGCTCTAACCGTTGAGCTAAAGGGGCAACTCTTCTAAAATACACACCGTTTTGGGATATTTCAACTACGGCGTTGCGTACACGTTTGCGTACGCGATTGGCCCAACGCACGGCACAGCACACGCAATGTGGCCCAAATCGCAGCCCAAATCGCATATCGCCTCTAGCGATAGATAGCCGCCGGCGACTACCCTTGTACATTATGAGTGAATCCCCCAATTGGAGCAATCCCCTGCGCGACTCGCGCGACCTCAGACTGCCCCGTATCGCCGGCCCATGCAGCCTCGTCATTTTCGGTGTCACGGGCGATCTGGCACAAAAGAAACTACTGCCAGCCGTCTACGACCTGGCGAACCGTGGCCTACTGCCGCCGAGCTTCGGTCTGACCGGTTTCGCCCGCCGCGACTGGACACAGGAACGGTTCATCGAATTCGTCAAGGCCGCCGTCCAGGCGCATTGCCGTACGCCGTTCAAGGAGTCGACTTGGCGCAATCTGGCCGCCGGCATCCGCTTCGTGCAGGGTACGTTCGACGACCCGGAGGCCTTCGAGCGTCTGAGCGCCACCGTGCAGGAGCTTGACCGCGACCGCGGCACGCAGGGTAACCATGCCTTCTACATGTCGGTGCCGCCGCGCGCATTCCCACAGGTCGCCAAGCAGCTGGCCGCCTCCGGCCTGTCGCGCTCGTCCGAGGGCGCATGGCGCCGCGTGATCATCGAGAAGCCGTTCGGCCATGATCTGGCCAGCGCCAAGGAACTCGACAGCGTGGTATCCGAAGTGTTCGACCCGAGCTCCGTGTTCCGCATCGACCACTACCTCGGCAAGGAAACCGTGCAGAACCTGCTGGCCCTGCGTTTCGCCAACGCCATGTACGAGCCGATCTGGAACGCCAACTATGTGGACCACGTGCAGATCACGATGGCCGAGGACATCGGCATCGGCGGCCGCGCCGGCTATTACGACGGCATCGGCGCCGCACGCGACGTCATCCAGAACCACCTGCTTCAGCTCATGGCTCTGACCGCCATGGAGGAGCCGGTGAGCTTCACCGCCAAGGACCTGACCGCCGAAAAGACCAAGGTGCTTTCCGCCGTGCGCCTGCCCAAGGACCTCGCCGCCAACACCGCGCGCGGCCAGTACGCCAAGGGCTGGCAGGGCTCGCACGAAGTGGTCGGCTACTTGGAGGAAAAAGGCATCGACCCCAAGAGCACCACCGAAACGTACGCCGCCATCCGCCTCGATATCGACACCCGCCGCTGGGCTGGCGTGCCGTTCTACCTGCGTTGCGGCAAGCGCCTCGGCAAGCGTGTAACCGAAATCGCCGTGGTGTTCAAGCGCGCCCCGCATCTGCCGTTCGAGCAGACCGCCGTGCGCGAACTCGGCAAGAACGCCATCGTGATTCGCGTGCAGCCCGACGAGGGCGTCACCATGCGCTTCGGAGCCAAGGTGCCGGGCGGCTCCACCATGGAGGTCCGTGACGTGAACATGGACTTCAGCTACGGCCGCTCCTTCACCGAGAACTCGCCGGAAGCCTATGAGCGACTGATTCTGGACGTGCTGCTCGGTGATCCGCCGTTGTTCCCGACCACCGAAGAGGTGAACCTCAGCTGGGAGATCCTCGATCCGATTGAACAATTCTGGTCCACGCTTGGCCAGCCGCAGGCCTACCGCGCCGGTACGTGGGGTCCGGCACAGGCCGACGAAATGCTGGCGCGCGACGGCCGCCACTGGAGGATGCCATGATCATCGATATGCCGAACACCCGCACCCGCGAGATTGCGCACAAAATCGAACAGCTGCACGAGGAGCGCGGCGAATCGGCGACCGGCCGCGTGCTGACGCTGCTCATCGCCACCGAGGACGCGGACCTAGAGCATGCGCTGGAAATCGCGAACTCGGCCAGCCGTGAGCACCCGTGCCGCGTGATTGCCGTAGTACCGGATACCCAATCCTGCCGATCAGTCCGGCGAAGGCGAACCGAACGCGGCCGAAGTGGCCGCCGAGGTGAGCGCGAGTCGCGATAATCCGGCCGTCGATTTGACCGACGGCCCGAACGATCCGAACGATTCCAACCTGAACGCCCAAGTGCGATTCGGCGCGGACGCCGGTGCCGGTGAGATCATCATCTTGCGTCCGCGCGGTGGCCTTATCAACCACCCGGATACGCTGGTTATCCCGCTGCTTGTGCCGGATGCGCCTGTAGTGGCGTGGTGGCCGACCACACCGCCGTCGAACCCGGCCAAGGATCTGATGGGTGCGATGGCCCGCAGTCGCATCACCGACGCGTTGCACTCCAATAATCCGGAGGCCACGATTGAGCGTTTGCGCCGCAATTGGACACCGGAAGATATCGACTTGTCCTGGACACGACTGACCGTCTGGCGCGCAATGCTCGCCTCGATGCTCGATCAGCCGCCGCACCTGCCCATCACCGCCGCGAAGGTGACCGGCAAGGCCGACTTCCTGCCTATGGAAATGCTGTGCGCATGGCTGCGTCTGAAACTTGGCGTACCAGTCGAAACTGAGTTCGTGCCCGACGCGCAGGCCGTGACCGGCGTGTACCTGACCCGTGAGGACGGTGTGATCTCGCTGGAACGCCCGTATGAGGACCAAGCGCTGATCTCGCTGCCCGGCCAGACTCCGCAGGAAGTGTCCGTGCCGATGCGCACCATCGAGGACTGCCTGACCGAGGAACTGCGTCGCATCGATCCCGATGAGATCTACGCCGAGGTCATCAACGAAGGCTGGGATCTGATTCGTCACTGAAGTCGGTAGAACCCGTTGCCACAGCGGCGTTGGAATGAGTTCGGCAATTGTGGCCGAGCCATGCCAACGCCGTTGCTCATCGTTTCCTACCTCATGCGATGCCGAAGCTCATGCCCGCGGAGTAATAAAGTGACATATGCGATGTCGCACAATGTGGATTGTGTTGTCAACTGACAACACATTTCATTGCTGCAAATGGCTAGATTCCCGGCATGCCACCCGTATTATGCGTTGTCAACTGACAACACAATCCACATTGCAAAGTACGACACATACCCCATACAAGGACCATACATGGCAACTCGAAAACTCATTGTGTATCCGAATAAAGATCTGATGATTCAGGCTGGCGCGCAACGTTTTGTCTTGGCGCTACTCGATTTGCTCGCCGAACGATTGCCTGATGGCACGCATCGCACGCGTGTGGATGTGGCGCTGTCTGGCGGTTCGGCCGCGCAGCCGCTGGGCTTGGTGCTGAACGATCCGCTGGCTGACGCGATTGATTGGTCGCGCGTGCATTTCTGGTGGAGCGACGAACGTTTTGTGCCGGCTTACGACACCGATCGCAATGCTTTGGAGGCCCGTCGCCTGCTGCTTGACCAGCTGGTGGCAGATGGCAAGCTGCCTGAGTCGAATATTCATGAGATGGCGGCCGATACCCGTTCAGCCGATGACATCGCCGATGTGATGGATCAGGCCGACAGCGATGATGCTTCCGTTCGCGCCGCCGCCGATGCCGCGAATGATGCGTTGCTGGACGATGTCGCGAGCGACTATGAGCGCGAGTTGGTGAATGAATTGGGGCCGGAACCGGTAATCGATCTGATGATTCTCGGCATGGGACCGGACGGTCACTATGCGTCGCTGTTCCCTGGGCATGATGAGGTCAAGGTTACTGATAGGCTCACCGTGGGTGTGAACCACTCCCCCAAGATGCCGCCGCTGCGTGTTTCATTGACCGCGCCGCTCATCGCGCGTTCACGCCATACGTGGTTCTTCGCCGCCGGTGCCGGCAAAGCCGAATCGCTGGCCCATGTCTTCGAGCAGCCCAACAACCCGGATTACCCGTCCTCCTACGCCAACGGAGTGGACGAGTTCATCTGGTTCTCCACCGAAGAAACCGTCACCGAGTTGTGAGTGAATTAAGCCCCCTCTGATGAGGGGGCTTAATTCGTCTATGGCTACGCCTCAATCTCGGACTTGCCCTCTTCGCCGCCGGCCCCTGCAATTAGGGACTCGCCTGCGGCGAGGCTCAGTGTTGGCTCGGCGGCATAGCCGCCTCGCTCCGAAGAGGGCCGGGGAGCCCACCGGGCTCCCCTAAGCCCGAGATCGCGAGGCTACGCCTCGATCTCGGGCTTGCTGTTTTCTCAGCTCGGCTATCGCCGAGCCTGAAGAAGGCCGGACAGCCCACAGGGCTGTCCTAAACCTGAAATCACGAGGCTACGCCTCGATTTCAGGCTTGCCTTCTTCAGCCCACAGCGTGTGGAACACGCCGGGCTTGTCTACGCGGCCGTAGGTGTGGGCACCGAAGAAGTCACGCTGGGACTGGGTCAGAGCGGTGGGCAGGCGCTTGGAGCGCAGACCATCGTAGTACGCCAGGGAGCTGGAGAACACCGGGGTCGGGATGCCGGCCTCCACCGCGCGAACGATCACGCGACGCCATGCGTCCTGCGATTCGCCGATGATCTTCTCGAAGTACGGATCGAACAGCAGGGAAGCCGGCGGGTTATCGCCCTTGAAGGCCTCGGTGATGCGGTCGAGCAGGAACTGGGCGCGAATAATGCAGCCGCCACGCCAAATGCGGGCCACTTCGGACAGGTTGATATCCCAGCCGTATTCCTTGGCACCGTCCTGAATCTCGTTCAGGCCCTGAGCATAGGCCACGACCTTGGAAGCGAACAGAGCCTTGCGCACGTCCTCGACGAACGCGGCCTTGTCTTCTCCGGCCAGATCGATGGTCTTGTTCGGTCCAGCCAGACCTTCCTTCTGAGCGTCTTCACGCAGCTCACCGTGCGAAGACAGTGCACGAGCGAACACGGCTTCACCGATGGCAGCCACAGGAGAACCAAATTCCAGACCAGCCTGCACGGTCCAAGTACCAGTACCCTTCATGCCGGCGTGATCCACGACCACGTCCACGAACGGCTTGCCGGTCTCGGCATCCTTGTGGTGCAGAATCTCAGCGGTGATCTCGATCAGGTAGGAATCAAGATCGCCCTTGTTCCATTCAGCGAACACGTCGCCAATCTCCTCGGCATCCATGCCGAGTCCACGGCGCAGAATGTCATACGCCTCACCAATCACCTGCATATCGGCATACTCGATGCCGTTGTGCACCATCTTGACAAAGTGGCCGGCACCATCGGTGCCGATGTGGGTCACGCACGGTTCGCCGTTCACCTTGGCGGCGATGGACTGAAGAATCGGGCCCAAGGTCTTCCAGGATTCCGCAGTGCCACCGGGCATCAGAGACGGGCCGTTGAGCGCGCCTTCCTCACCACCGGACACGCCGCAACCCACGAAGTGGAAGCCCTTGGCACGTACTTCCTTCTCACGCTTGATGGTGTCCTTGAAGAAGGAGTTGCCACCGTCGACGATGATGTCGCCCGGTTCGAACACCTCTTCCAGCTGCGCGATGGTCGCGTCGGTCGGAGCACCGGCCTTGACCATGATGATGGCGGTACGCGGACGCTTCAGGGACGCGGCGAATTCCTCGAGCGTTTCGGCCGGCACGAAGTTGCCTTCGGTGCCATGCTCGTTCATGAGCTTCTCGGTACGCGAGTAGTGGCGGTTGAACAACGCCACCGTGTTGCCATGGTGCGCCAGATTACGCGCCAGATTGGAGCCCATCGTGGCCAGTCCAATCACACCAATGTTTGCTGTAGCTTCGGCCATGTGCCTTGCCTTTCGTTTGATTGTCCCATCGTCATCACGCGCGTCACAAAACAGCGCATCAGCGGAGGGAATCATTCCTTCAACGCTTGAAAGTGTATCCCGCTTACCACCCACACGCGAGGGCTGTCTTAGGTTCTACGCACCTTCTGCCCGCGAAGCGTAATTACTTGCCGGCCATTCACATACGCCCGGCCTTGGAAGGGTCGATATGCATGGTCTGGAAGCGATTGGCCATGTAAGCGTCGCTGTAGCGTTCGCTGAACCACATCGCGACCGGTGAATCCTGCGGCTGGCCGGCCATGCGCCCATACCAGCAATCCAAGGCCATCAGCGTGAAGGCAATGTCGATCACCATCAGCACCGTGCATACCGCAGTCAGCGAATACCGCGCTTTTCCATGGAATGCGATTAATCAGAGCCAGCAGTCGCGGTAACAGCCACTTGACCCCACACCCACACCAATCAGTCCCCAGAAGAACATGAATTGGCCTGAAGTACGTCCGTCGATGGACAGCCAACGGCCGGTGTAATCCCACGCGGTAATACCAAACGCCGCTTCCATGAACCAGCTGGTGCAATATTCGAACGCGCCGCCGATCACCGCCGAAGCGCAGAAAATCAAGAACGGATTCGCCTTCCACAGGCGATTCAGGCACACGGTTACCAATACCGCACCACAGCCGTAAATCGGCGAGAACGGGCCCCACAGCAAACCAGCGCGGTCCTGAAGTTCACCGTTATACAGCGCCATATGGTAGATCGTCTCCACAATCAGGCCACCCACCGAAGCGATGGTAAACAGCCAGAAGATATTGAAAAAGTCCAGCGCAATATAGCCCTTGCCGGACTGGTCGCGGCCTAGCATGCCGGCCGCCACAGCCGATTCATAATCATCGCGATCGTCCATACGCCTGAGCGCGCGCTGCAGACGGCGTTCCTCGCTCAGGGAGGGATCGGCGGTCACCGAAATCACGACGAGAATAATCATCTGAATCAGCGGCAGCAGCAGGTTGAAGCCAAGGCCGGTCAGGGCCAGCGACAGCATGCCGTCGGCCAATGTCAACGGCATCAGCACGTAGGTCCAGCGCGCGGCATACCGGCGATGATTGCGCAGCAGCATCACGCCGAACACAATCAGGCATGCGGCACTGACTACCAGCACCACCGCATGAATCGCGGACAGGATGAAGGTCAGGCTCATCGCATCGACGTGCACATGACCATCCAGAATCTCGCGCACGGCATAGAGGATGGAAATCACCATAATCGGCAATGTGGCGAGTCCGTCCAGCAGCACGACCGCGCCATAGATGCGCGCCAGAATCGGTAATCGCTTGGTGTTCAGGTTCAAGCCGGCGTCGTCCAGTTCGACGGCCACCAGATCGGCCACGACTGCGGACTCGGCGTCACGGTTCTCCCACGGCTTGCCGGGGGTAGTGGCCGTGCCATCGTCCTTGAATTCAACCATGGTTTCCTCCCCACATAGCGTCCCCTCACCCTATCACCCGATTGCGGTTTTGCTGAACTTGATGGGCGGTCGGTACATGTCTGTCTACATTGCCGAGCACCGAGCCTATCCATCGCGTTCAGGAAACGTCCAAAAACCATCCAGAAATCTTGTCAATAAGTTCCAGAACGCCTTTTGCTCTGCCCAGCGACACACGATAAGCCGCTGGGCAGCGGCGTTATTCCGCCAAAAACATCATCAATCACCCCATTAATCTCCGGCAGCCGTATTACGCTACTACAAACGTAGCGCTACGATTAACGTATCGCTACGGAAAACGTAGCAACCAAGCAACACCAAGCTCCGGAGGTATCAGTGGGCAATATCTTCAAGGTCCTCAGACGCGACTTCCTGCGCCTGTTCAAGGTGCCGGCCGCATGGGTGATCCTGTTCGGCATGGTGTTCATCCCGCCACTGTATTCGTGGTACAACATCGTCGGCTTCTGGGACCCGTACGGCAATACCAAAGGCATCACCGTCGCCATCGCCAACAATGACGACGGCACCGACAACGCGCTCATCGGCAAGCAAAACCTCGGCGATCAAATCGTCAAGCAGATGAGAAGCAACGACCAGCTCGGCTGGACCTTCGTCACCGAAGCCGAGGCCATGGACCAAGTGGAATCCGGCAAGGCATACGCAGCCATCATCATTCCCAAAGACTTTTCCGACGATCTCGCCGGCGTGGTGACCGGCGGCAAGAGTCGGCCCACTCTGGAGTATTACGTCAACGAAAAAGCCAGCGCCATCGCCCCCAAAGTCACCGACGTCGGCGCGTCCACTGTGGACCGCACGGTCAATTCCACATTCGTCTCCACCGTATCCGAAGTACTTACCGAAGTCATCAATACGGTTGACGGCAAAGCCATCAGTACCGAAGACACCACCAAAGCCAAGGCCCTCACGGCCCTTGCCGAGGCCTCCGACGATGTGCAGCACACACGCAGCACCATCGCCAAGCTCACCACCAAACTCACCGACACCCCAGAGCAGACACGCACCGCACGTCAGGCGCTGGACGACGCACGCACACTTGGCATCGACACTGCAGAAGGTCTGGCCGGCGTCTCCACCCTGATCGGCACTACCCAGACCAGTCTGAACGGCTTCGTCACCTCCACGTCCGAAGCGCTTGACCAAGGCTCAAGCCTGCTGAGCCAAGCCGCAGCACAGGCCAACCAAAGCGTGGGCACGGTAACCGGAACCATCAGCGCCGCCAATCAGCAGGTAGGCGGACTGATCAATACGGCGGAAGACATCAACCAAGCGAACGCCGACATCATCGACCAACTCAAAGGGCTGCCGAACGCCAATCGAGAACCGCTGCAATCCGCCATTGCCACACTGGAAAGCCGCAATAGCGAGCTTGCCGGCGCACTGGGCAACCTCGATAGCCTGAACACCACTATCGGCAATGCCTCCACAGACACCGCCGGATTGGCGCAGCATCTCAATACCGCCACCCAAACCACGGTGCGCGAGGCCAATACCGCTCGCGGCACCATCACCTCCGGCGCCATTCCTCAGCTCAACACCGGTCTCAACGCCCTCAGCTCGACCGCCAGCACTCTGTCGACCGGCATCACGTCGCAAGGCTCACTCATCGATCAGTCGAAGCATACCCTCGACCAACTCGACAAAGCAGCCTCCACCACGGTGACCGCGCTGCGCGACACCGATAAGGCGCTGGCCGGCGTACAAACCAAGCTCGATACGCTGGTCACCGACATCAAAGCCCTGAGCATCTCCAGTTCACTCAGTTCCCTGATCGGCACCGACGGCAAACTGGATGCCGCCACAATCGCCGACTTCATGCTCTCCCCCACTGTTATCAGCGAACAGGCCGTCTATCCGGTCGCCTCCTATGGTTCCGGCATGGCACCGCTGTTCACCACCCTGTCTTTGTGGGTGGGCGCGTTCGTGCTCGTGGTCATTCCCAAACTCGAAACCGACGATGAGGGCATCGACGATCTCACGCCAACCCAAGGCTATCTCGGTCGCTTCCTGCTGCTGGCCACGCTGGCTGCCGTCCAAGGCCTGGTCACGGCCATCGGCGATCTTGTCATCGGCATTCAATGCGCGAGCGCCCCAGTGTTTCTGCTCACCTGCGTCATCACCTCACTGGTGTATATGTCGGTGATTTTCGCCCTCTCCACCACGTTCATGCACGTGGGCAAAGGCGTATGCGTGGCGCTGGTCATTCTGCAGGTGCCGGGCGCCTCCGGCCTGTACCCGATTGAAATGATGCCCGCGTTCTTCCGCGCCATCTACCCGCTGCTGCCGTTCACCTATTCGATTGACGCGATGCGTGAAACCATCGGCGGCTTCTACGACGGCCTCTGGTTCGCCTATATCGGCAAATTGCTGATTTTCGTGGTTCTGGCCTTTGCGCTTGGCCTCGGCGCCCGGCCGAAACTGGCCAATCTCAACCGCCTGTTCGCGCGGGAAATCAAGGAAAGCGACATGATTATCGGCGAGCCGGTGCACATGCCCGGCAGCGAATACCGTGTCACTCAGGCCATTGCAGCACTGGCCGACCACGACGAATACCGTCATGCCATCGAACGTCGGGCCGCCAAATTCGCCTACCGTTATCCCCGGCTGCTGCTGGGTGCGCTTATCGCCGGATTCGTGGTGCCGGCCGCGCTCATTATCGTGTTTGCGCTGACCACCAGCGAGAAAATCGTAGTCATGGGCACATGGCTGGCATGGGTGCTCATCATCATGGGCTTCCTGATGGTCGTGGAATTCATGCGCGATTCCATCCGCCGCCAAACCAAGCTCGGCAACCTCTCCGACGAGTCGATCCGCGCCATGCTGTACGGGCATAAGGCCAAGCGTCGCGACACCTCCGCCGAACGCCACGAAGAAGCGGACCCGAGCGCCGCCGTTACCGCAATCATCCCCACTATTCCGCCGACCAAGGAAGGCAGGCACGCACGATGAACACCATGTGGAAACTGTTTACCGGCGACATCAAACGCCTGACCAGCAACGTGGTCTCCATCATCATCGTGATCGGCTTGGTGATGATTCCGGCCTGTTCACCTGGTTCAACGTGGCCGCATGCTGGGACCCGTTCTCGAATATGAAGAACCTGAAATTCGCGGTGGCGAATGTGGATGAGGGGTATCGTTCCAACCTGATCCCGGTGAAAGTCACGGTCGGCGATCAGGTGGTGAACGCGCTGCGCGCCAACAGTCAGCTCGATTGGACGATCACGTCCAAAGCCGATGCCGTCGAGGGCGCACGATCCGGCAAATACTACGCGGCCATCGTAATTCCGAAGTCGTTCAGCAAAGACATGATGACCTTCTTCTCCGACGACGTGCAGCATGCCGAACTGACCTATTACCGCAACGAGAAGAAGAACGCGCTGGCACCGAATCTGCTCAACGAGGGCACGGATGAGGTTGCGGCGGAAATCAACACCACGTTCGCTAAGACCATCACTTCGGCCGGGCTGGAAATCGCGTCTTCGCTGGCCGATCAGCTGTCCAAGCCCGAGACCAAAGAGCAACTGAATACCTTCAACGCCAACATCGCCAATTTCGCCACACAGCTTGACGATACGGCGGATCTGCTTGGCACATACAGCGTCATTGACCGATACGGCCGGCGCCTTGCTCGACACCTCGAACTCACTGATCACTCAGGTTTCCTCTGCCGCCAAACAAGGCGGCAAGGATCTTGCCAGCGCCAAACAGGAAGTCACCGACGTGGCCGGAGCCCTGGGCACCACCGCTGACGCGATGAGCAGCGCACTGGACGCGAGCGCCTCCAGTTTCGGCGCGGTGTCCGACTCCATAGACAAGCTGTATTCCGACGCGAATGCTGGTGCCACCACGGCCGCCGACGAATTGGACCGTCAAGCCACGGCCATTGGCAAGCAGACGGAGAAATACACTGAAATTCGCAACACGTTGGCCGGCATACTGGGCAACGACTCATCCATCATCACGGCGATTGACCGTTCAATCGCACGGCAAAACAGGCTGCGGCAAGCGCTGAATACGGCGGCGACCGATATTCGCCAAGGCAATCAGGACGCGCAGGATCAGCATGCGCAGGTCAAGAATCTGGCTGATCAAGCACAGAACAGTATTGCCAATATCAAGTCAGATTTCTCGGCCACGGTGAAACCGCAAATCGACTCCCTGTCGTCCACCGTCGCTGACGCCTCCGGCATACTGAGTTCCGGCGCCACCCAGTTGGACTCCACGCTCGGCGACCTGAAAGGGACTTCCGACGACGCCAGCGATATGCTCAGTGACGCTCGCACTACCTTGGACAAGGTGTCCGGCAAACTGCGTTCCGCCGGCGCCGAACTGGCTTCGTTCAACAGCACACTGAGCGACGCACTAAACAGTGGCGATATGGGCATGGTCAAAGAGGTGCTGGGCAATGATCCCGAAACGCTGGCCAGTACGTTGGCCGCACCGGTGCAGCTCAGGCGCAAGGCCGTATTCCCGGTGGCGAATTTCGGTTCGTCGATGGCACCGTTCTACACGCTGCTGCCGCTGTGGGTGGGCGCGCTGCTGATGGTGGTGACGCTGAAAACCACCGTGTCTCGCCGGACGCGCAAAGCATTGGGCGATCCGCGGCCGCATCGGCTCTTCCTTGGGCATTACGGGGTGTTCGCGCTGATTGCGCTGCTGCAATCCACGGTGTCGCTCGGTGGCGATTTGCTGTTCCTGCGCGTGCAGGCCGTGCATCCGCTGCTGTTTATGTTGTCTGGATGGCTGGCCTCGCTGGTGTTCTCGTTCTTCACCTATACGATGGTGGTGAGTTTCGGCAATGTGGGTAAGGCAATCGGCGTGCTTATGCTCATCGTGCAGATTTCGGGTGCGAACGCTGCCTACCCGGTGCAGATGTTGCCCGACTTCATCGCCAAAGTCAGTCCGCTCTTGCCGCTCACCCATGCGGTGACGATGATGCGTGCGGCCATCGCCGGCATCTACGACATGGATTACTGGCGGGCCGCCGGAATGCTGCTGGCATTCGTGCCGCCGCTACTGTTGCTTGGGCTGTTGCTCAGGAAGCCACTGGTGCGGTTCAACCAGTGGTATGTAGCCCAAGTCGAGAGCACTAAAGTGCTGAGCTAGTAGGTATTATCCGGAAGTTGCCTACAAACGGCATGGACTTACCACCCTCAGTCTGGCTTTGCCAGCCAGCTCTCGCCAGCGGGAGCGTACGGGAGCATATTTCGAAGAGAAGAGATGACGGAGATGACAGACACGACGGCGACACCGCGCGGTGAGCGCACGCGCGAGGCGACGGATCGCAAGCTCATGCGAGCCACGCTGCAGATTGCGGTGGACCGCGGCATCAGCGGCGTGACCATCGAGGAGGTGGCCCGGCGCTCCGGTGTGGCCAAAACCACGATTTACCGCCGATATCATAATGCCGACGAGCTGCTGCACGAGATCAGCGCGATGTATCTGGCCATCCCGGATTCCGACCCAGTGCCCAGCCCCACGCGTGAGCATTTCACGCAACTATTGCAGCGATTGGTCGATTGGGTGCGCGACAACGACATCGACGTCAAGCGCGTGGGCATTGTATTGTCCAGCGAGGCCGAGTTCTTCCAGCACATCGTCGACCAAGTGGTGACCCCGTGGCTGGAGCGTGTGGGGGCGTTCCTCAAGCAGGGAGTCGCGCAGGGCGTGTTTCGCGAGGACGTTGACGAGAAGTTGCTGTTGTCCACGATTATCGGATCTTTGGTGGCGTATGAGGCCATCGAGGGCAAAGCAATGGACGACGACACCGCCTGGGCCTCGCGCATGGCCGATCTGCTGTGGCCAGCATTGCTGAAGTAGCGGTCTTACTCCTGAATCGAAGCCTCCTGGCGGGCGACTTCGAGGGCTTTGTTGAAGGCGTCGGAGGTCCAGCTGGCGCCGGCGACCTTGTCCACTTTGAGACCCTTCAGAGGTTTGCCGTCCACCACGCCGTTAATGGCTTTGGCGAAGTCGTCCTGATGGTTCTTGGAAATCGTGGTGAACGGGTGCCCAATGATATTGACGGTCTCGACGTTGCCGTCCTTGATGGTCAGATGGACGTCGATGGAATCCTCGCCTACCGGGCCGTACTGGCCGTTGATCGAGTAGTTGCCGTCCTTGTAGTTGCCGGTGTCCTTCTTGTCGGACGTGGTGGTGGACGGGTCGTTGTGCGACGAGCTGGAATCGGAGCCGTCGGAGCTATCGGAGCCGTTCGACTGGGATTGCGACTGCTCTTCCTGCGACTTCTCGGTCTCGCCCGAGTTGCCGGCGTACGCATCGTCCATCGGCGCGGCCTTGGATTCGCCGCATCCGGCCAGCAGCGCGCCAGCCACGACCAGTCCGGCCGCCGCCAATGTCGCGGATTTCTTCAACGTACTCTTTTCGGTCATATTCACGCTCCTTAAGCCCCCTCTGACGAGGGGGGCTGTCAGCGAAGCTGACTGGGGGAGAGACCATCAGCTTGCCATGTATTCCTCACATACTGCTCGATGCCCCTGACGGCCCTACTCCTCGCCGCCGGTTTTCGCGGCCTTGGTGGGGTCAGTGAAACCAATGGCGGTCTCGCCGTTCTGCGCGCCCTCGACCTGTGCACCCGTGGAGGCGGGCTTGCCGCCGGCCGCCTCGTAGGCCTTGCGCGCATCCTCGTCATTCCACTTCTCACCGACGAGCACGCCATGGTTGAGCATGATCTCGCGCTGCGCGCAGCTGGCGACCAGCGCATCGTGGGTGACCACGATAATCGTGGTGCCCTGCTCGTGCAGCTGGCGGAACAGGTCGAGCACGATCTTCTCGTTCTTCTCGTCGAGGTTGCCGGTGGGCTCATCGGCGAGAATCAGCTTCGGGTCGTTGATCAGCGCGCGGGCCACGCACACGCGCTGCTGCTCGCCGCCGGAGAGCTGGCCGGGCAGGTGGTGGGCGCGGTCCTTCAGGCCGACCTTTTCCAGCGCCTCCATGGCCTGCTTCTCATCGACCACCGAATGGTAGTACTGCGCCACCATCACGTTTTCCACAGCGGTCAGGTGCGGCACCAGATAAAACTTCTGGAATACCAGGCCGATGAGGTTCTTACGCACGTCGGCCAGCTGCGTGGCGTTCAGATCCTCCAGCTTGCGGCCCTCGAGCTTCACGGAACCCTTGGAGGGCGTGTCCATGCAGCCAATCATGTTCATCAGCGTGGTCTTGCCTGAGCCGGAGGAGCCGACGATGGCGAGCCATTCGCCTTCCGGCACGGTCAGATTGAGGTCGTCCACGGCACGCAGGTCGCCGTAGATCTTCGAGATGTGGTCGAGTTCAAGTAGCATGACGTTTCTCTTTCTTTATTCTTCGCGAAGCACGACGGCGGGGTCGATGCGGGTGGCGCGGTGGACGGGCGGGATGGAGGCGACGATGGCGACCAGCGCGCTGAACAGCACGGAAATCAGGGCCAGCCACCAGTTGAATACGATGGAGCGTTCGAACACCGCCACGCACAGCCAACTGGCGAGTCCGTAGCCGATTGCGGTGCCGATGAGGCCGCCAATCAGGCCGTAGAGCGACGATTCGATGTAGAACTCGGTGCCGATGGCACGCGAGCTAGCACCGAGGGCCTTGCGCAGGCCAATCTCGTTGCGTCGCTGCGAGACGATCGAGCTGATTGTGGTGCCGACGCCGACGAGCGTCAGCACGAGCACGACCAGCGACACGATCCAGAACAGCGTCTGCAGCATGGTGATGATGCGGGTGTCGGAGGCGGTGATCTTGGTGACCTGCTGTGCCTTGACGTGCATGGAGGTCAGTGTCGTTGATGCTGGACACCAGGCCTGGCGAGGTCGCTGG
>ENA-OQOA01000352-OQOA01000352.1-human-gut-metagenome-genome-assembly--contig:-NODE-352-length-21707-cov-3.612419_pt1 | contig 21707 bp, 20 predicted proteins | sample MGYA00242633_ERZ504888 | MGnify/ENA primary metagenome ERZ504888 (study PRJEB26092, sample SAMD00036372) | human gut metagenome | host: Homo sapiens | study: EMG produced TPA metagenomics assembly of...
TGGTCTGTGCGGCGCCACCGACTCGGGAGACCGAGATGCCGACGTCCACGGCGGGACGCTGGTTGGCGTTGAACAGATCGGACTGCAGGAAGATCTGGCCGTCGGTGATGGAGATCACGTTGGTCGGAATGTAGGCGGACACATCGTTCGCCTTGGTCTCGACGATCGGCAGACCCGTCATCGAACCGCCGCCCAGGTCATCGGAGACCTTGGCGCAACGTTCGAGCAGGCGGGAGTGCAGGTAGAACACATCACCCGGGTAGGCTTCACGCCCCGGCGGGCGGCGCAGCAGCAGGGAAATCGAACGATAGGCCTCTGCCTGCTTGGACAAGTCATCGAAGACGATGAGCACATGCTTGCCGTTGTACATCCAGTGCTGGCCGATGGCCGAGCCGGTGTACGGGGCGATGTACTTGAAGCCAGCGGAATCGGCTGCCGGGGAGGCCACGATGGTGGTGTACTCCATGGCGCCGGCGTCTTCCAGGCTCTGCTTCACCGAGGCGATGGTGGAGCCCTTCTGGCCGATGGCCACGTAGATGCAGCGGACCTGCTTCTTCGGGTCGCCGGATTCCCAGTTGGCCTTCTGGTTGATGATGGTATCGATCGCGATGGCGGTCTTACCGGTCTGGCGGTCGCCGATGATGAGCTGGCGCTGGCCGCGGCCGATCGGCGTCATCGCGTCGATGGCCTTCAGGCCGGTGGACAGCGGCTCGTCGACCGGGTGGCGGTGCATCACGTCGGGGGCCTGGGCTTCGAGGATACGACGACCCTCAATGCCCTGGATCTCGCCGAGGCCGTCGAGCGGCTTGCCCAGCGGGTCCACGACGCGGCCGAGATAGCCGTCGCCGACGGGCACGGAGAGCACTTCGCCGGTGCGTCGCACTTCCTGGCCTTCCTCAATTCCAGCGAAATCGCCGAGGATAACCACGCCGATCTCACGGGCGTCAAGGTTGAACGCCAGGCCGAGCGTGCCGTCTTCGAACGTCAGCAGCTCATTGGCCATGCAACCAGGCAATCCCGTCACGTGTGCAATGCCGTCACCGGCCGTGGCGACATAGCCCACTTCCTGGGTGGGGGTGTCGCTCGGCTTGTACGACGACACGAAGTCGTCGAGGGCCTTGCGAATCGAGGCGGGATCGATGGTCAGTTCTGCCATGATCACTCCTTCTATTGGTTATTGTTCAGTCAAGTCTTTGCTTGTGTGTGGTGTTGGACGGATTGGCTCGGCCGGTCAGGCCGGAGTCGCCTCCGTCTGCACCTTGCGATGCAAGTTCTGCAGCTGTGCGACCACGGTGTTGTCCGTGACTTCGTCGCCCACCTGGATGCGCATGCCACCCAGCACGGTCGGGTCGACCACCGAGTTGATGTGCACCTGACGGCCCACCTTGGCGGAGTAGACCTCGACCAGTCGCTTAATCTGCTCCTTCTTCAGCGGGGTGGCGGTGGTCACGGTGACCATCGACTCGCCCATGTGGCGGGAGAACTTGTTGATCAGCCACTGGATGGTCTCCAAGTAGCGGCGGCGGCGCAGGTTGCAAGTGGCGTGTTCGGCGAGCCTCATGGTGACCTTGTTCAGGGTCTTGCCAGAGAACACCTCGCGGAACAGCTTCACACGGGCCTCGCTGGTGGCCTGGTAGTCGTACAGCTTGGCGCGTACGACCGGCAGGTTCAGCAGTGCGGAATGCAGCTCGGACAGCTCGATGGATACCTGCAGCGTGGCGTCAGTGGCGTCCGCGTAGTACATCATGGCGTCCACGCCGAAGTCTTCCACTGCGTTGGCGATGTCGCGCGCACGGCTCCAACGGCGGGAGACCAAGTCAGTCATGATCTCCATGGTCATCGGATGCGCGTTGTCACCGAGCAGTTCCTTCAGGACGGCCACCTTGTCGGCAACCGGGCGGGACGGGTCGGTCAGTGCGCGCTCCAGCTGAATGCTGTCATCGAGCACCTTGGTGATCGTGAACAGTTCGTTGCCGATCCGCCACGCGTCCTCACGGGTGTCGCGCAGTTTCGGGGCCAGCGAATCACGCGACTCGCGGTCTGCAATACGTGATGCCTCTCCTCGCATGGTCACCTCCCTTTCTGGTTACGGATGGTCACGGTCACTTCTTGGCGCCCAGGTCGTCGATCATCGAATCGATCATCGAGGACTGCACGTCGCTGTCTTCCAGCTTGGCACCGAGGATCTTGCCGGCCAGGGCGGTGGCAAGTGCGCCGACCTCGCCCTTGAGCGAGACGATGGCCTGCTGGTGCTGGGATTCGATCGAGCGCTGTGCGGATGCGGTGATCTGGGCCGCATCGGACTCGGCGCGGGAACGAGCGTCGGCGATGATGTGGGACGCTTCCGCACGGGCGTCGTCGCGAATCTTGGCGGCGTCCACACGGGCGGTGCTCAGCTGGGCCTCATACTTGGCCTTGGCCTCGTCGGCGTCCTTCCTAGCCTGCTCCGCCTTGGCGATGTTGCCCTGAATCTTGGCGGCGCGCTCGTCGAAGATCGCATTGAACTTCGGCATGAAGAACTTGTAGAAGAACACCGCAACGATGACAAGAATGATCAGCGACCATACGATGTCATAAACCTCAGGAATGAACAGGTCAATCCCGCTTGCTGCTTGTGTCATCAAGCCCTCCTTTCAGTGATGGACATAATCGGTTTTCGTCTGTTGATCTGCGCAGATCAGATGATCAGGGCGGCGACGAAGCCGATCAGTGCCAGCACCTCGACCAGAGCCAGGCCGATGAACATGATGGTCTGGATCTTGCCGGACATCTCAGGCTGACGAGCGGTGGATTCCATGGCCTTGCCGAAGAGGATGCCCAGACCAATGCCAGGGCCAAGAGTACCGATACCGTAACCGATGACGGACAGGTTGCCGGCGACCTCTGCGAGGGTGATGATATCCATTGTGTTTCCTTTCTAACGTACTTGGCGACGTTATAAATCTTGGGGTTTGGTCGGTCTGCGATTTTCCCAGACCGGGGACCGGAAGCGGCGGGTTAGTCGCCCGTCACTCTTCCGGGAAGCTCAGGTTGATGTACACGGTGGAAAGAATCGCGAAGACGTAGGCTTGCAGGAAGGCGACGAACGCCTCGAAGCAGGTCATGGCGAAACCACCGGCGAACCACAGCGCACCCACCGGGATGCCCTGCAGCTTGTTGACCGCGTCAACCATCCAGAACTGTGCGAACGCCAGGCAGGTGGCGACCATAAGGTGGCCGGAAACCATGTTGGCGAACAGACGGATGGTCAGGGAGGCCGGGCGGATGATCAACAGCTCAAGCAGGTTGATCGGAGCCAGCAGGAAATAGACCGGCCACGGCACACCGGGGGTGAACAGCTCGTGGCGCAGATAGTGGCCGAGGCCCTGCGAGCGGATGGCGGCGATCCAGTACTGGATCAGTGTCCAGACAGCGAACACGAGCGGCATGACCACCGTGGCGTTGGCCGCCATGTTCATACCTGGAATGATGCCGCACAGGTTGAAAATGAAGATCGTGAAGAACAGGGTGGTGATCATCGGCACGTAGCGCTTGCCACGGGCCTCACCCATCACGTCATACACGACCTTGTCGCGCACGAAGTCGAGACCGTACTCGACTACGCCCTGCCAACGGCCGGGGATGAGCTTGGCGCGCTTTGCGGTCACGCCGAGCACCACCAACAGCACGATGGTTGCCACGATACGAATCAAAATAATGCGGTTGATGGCAAACGGAGTTCCCTGGAACAGAATCTCCGGGGGAAGGAAGTCATCAACCGAGGGCAGATGAGCGCCTGCCTCGTCAGCCAACAGCAATCCTGCGCTGAGCGAACCGACCATATCACGCCTCCTGCTTCTTCAATGTCAGGTGTCAGTTTAAACCCACCGGGCAGGCAAATGTGACGTGCTCGTTACTTTCGTCTTTTTTTGTCTCCTCGGTGTGGAGTCTGCCGGGCATGGACACGGAGTCTGCGCTGGGCATTCGGCTCCGAATGACTGAAGAGTGATTATTTGCCTGCGTCTAGACAATGTCAATATTATACCGGCGAGTCTCCTGAAATCCCTACTGCTGCAAGGTTTTCCCGGGCGTTTCGCGAACGTTGTGCACTATTGGTCGCATTACGCGGATGTGTGGCATTACGTTCATCAAGCCGTCCACATCGTGGACGAACAACCGTCCACGCTACGAACGCAACCTCCAACAGTAGCTCCCTCTGATGGGCCGAGCCGTGAAGGAGAAGCAAAGGAGCTCCCCGTCGAGGGGAGCTGTCGTCGTAGGCGACTGAGGGGAGATCGTAGGCTCAGCCCTGAATCACCCCATACCCGCCATGCACAAACGGCTTGAAATCATCCTGGCGCGGCCCGCCCGGCTCATGCCGAATCGAACGATCAGTACCGAGCTTCTTCTCAGCCCTGAGCTGCGGCACCTCGGTCAGGTCATACGGCGTGGTCTGGTACACCCAGTTGAGCCAGTTGCGCCACAGCAGGTTGGCGTGGGCGCGCCAGGCGAACAACGGTTCCAGCTTCGGATCGTCATGCGGGAAGTAGTTCTTCGGGAAGGGCACGTTGGTCATGCCCTTGGCCATATCGCGCTCGTATTCTTCGGCGAGCGTGTACTTGCCGTACTCCCAATGGCCGAGCGCGAACACTTCGGAGAAGTCACGCGTGGCGATCAGGCCCGGGCCGGACTGCGGCCCCCAAGTCAAGATCTGAAGGTCATGGTTGGCACGTACCTCGTTTTCGTTCACGCCGGCGAGGCGGGAGTGCGGCTGCAGATCAATCTCGTCGAAGCCATTGGTCAGGAAGCAGTATTCATCCTGCAGGTACTGCGGGAATACGCCGAAAATCTTCTCGGGGTAATCCACCTTGTGGATGCCGTAGCGGTAGTACAGTGCGCCCATCGCACCCCAGCACAGGTATATGGTGGAGAACACATGGGTGGAGGCCCAGTCGAGAATCGTCTTGAACTCGTCCCAGTAGTCCACATCTTCGAACGGCATATGCTCTACAGGCGCGCCGGTGACCACAAAACCGTCGTAATAGTTGTCTTTGAACGCATCGAGGTTTTCGTAGAACTTGACGAGATGATCGGCGGAAACGTGCGTGGCCTCATGCGTGGAGGTCTTCATGAAGTCGATTTCGACCTGCAGCGGCGACTTGGAAATCAGACGCAGCAGCTGTGTTTCAGTCTCGATTTTCTTAGGCATCAAGTTCAGGATCACCAGTTTGAGCGGGCGGACGCGCTGACGCTCCGCCTCGGGCTTCTCCAGAGCGAAGATGCGCTCCGAATCGAGGATATCTCTGGCCGGCAGGCCACTGGGGATCTTGATAGGCATGTTCCTATTATGTCAATATTCGGGATAACGGTTCAGGGCATTCCTATAACGGCCATTTATGGCGCGTTATTACCCCGACTCCGACTCCGCCCCAAACCCCTCGCTGCGTGAGCCAATTCACGTTTTAAAACCGCGGGAAGATGACGCGACACGCCGATGTTGACTTTCTGGAATCTGCACCTATTGTAGATAGAGCTGTCTGAGAGACAAGCCGACGCGGGGTGGAGCAGCTCGGTAGCTCGCTGGGCTCATAACCCAGAGGTCACAGGTTCAAATCCTGTCCCCGCTACTGCGGGCGGAGGCCGTCACGATTATTCGTGGCGGCCTTTCGTTTATCCGCCGTCGTGCCCTACGGGGCCGCATATCCGATCGGGGCGATGATGTCCTGTGAAAAAACAACATCCAAGCCCGCTCTGGGCAGAATCAATCAACCTATGGCTCGACTCCCTCAAGGCTGCGGGCTACTCCCCCAACACGATCGGCACCCGCCGATGCCAGATGTCCGCATTGTCGAGGGCGCTCGAAGGCGATCCGAGGGACGTGGAGGGCGACGACCTGCTCGCGCACTTCGCCGCGAAGGACTGGAAGCCGGAGACACGCAAGGGCGCGAAGAACGCCTGCGTCAGCTATTTCCGATGGCTCAAAGCGTCCGGCCGCAGCGAGGCCGATCCGAGCGAGTTCCTGCCCACCGTCAAGCGTCCCGAGCCGCATCCCCGCCCGTGCCCGGACGTGGTCGATACTCGCAGCGCTGCGCAAGGCCACGGACGGCGAACGGCTCATGCTGCGCCTCGGCGCGGAATGCGGTTTGAGGCGCTTCGAGATAGCGAAGGTGCACAGCCGCGACGTGATGCGCGACCTCGTGGGCTGGAGCCTCGTGGTCGTGGGCAAGGGCGACAAGCAGCGCATCGTGCCCATCGGCGACGACCTAGCTTTGCTGATCCGATCCGCCAACGGCTATCTGTTCCCCGGCCGGTGGAGCGGCCACGTCGAATCATCCTACGTCGGCCGACACCTGAGCGACCTCTTGGGCGACGGATGGACGGCGCACAGCCTGCGCCACAGGTACGCGACAACGACCTACGCCGTCACACGAGACCTGCTGCTCGTCTCCAAGCTCCTAGGCCACGCCTCGGTCGAGACCACGCAGCGGTACATCGCCATGCCCGACGACCGCCTGCGCGCCGCAGTGGAAGCCACGCGCCTCGCCGCATGATGTTGTATTGATGTCATATTGATGTATAGTAGACGTATTAGGAGGTTTGATGGAGTTTGAATACGATCCGGCGAAGAGCGCGAAGAACCTCGCCAAGCATGGCATCGACTTCGAGGCGGCCCAGCGCATGTGGGACAACTCGAAGACGGTGACGCTGACCGCTCCCAATCCCGGCAACGACGACGTGCGCTACATCGTGCTCGGCATGATCGACGGCAAGCACTGGACGGCGATCACCACCAAGCGCGGCAAACGCATCCGCATCATATCCGTGCGCAGATCACGCAAGAACGAGGAGGCATACTATGACAGCCAAGACTAAGCCCGACGCCAAGGCGATCACCAGCGACCAGCTCGAGGAGATGTTCGACAACGGCGACGACATCCTCGACTACGTGGACATGAGCAATCCCGTGGTCGAACATCACCCCCGCTGGAAAAACGCATCACGCTCACGATGCCCGCATGGATGGTCGGCGAACTGGACGAGGAGGCCGCCGATCTGGCGATCAGCCGCAACGCCGTCGTCAACACATGGATCGCCGACCGCCTGCGCACCACGCGACGCCGCGAAACGATCCACGCCTAGCCCATAAACGACGAAAAAGCCCCCGAACCATACCGTGAGTGCGGTAGGTTCGGGGGCTTTGTTATGTCAGGCCTTGGATGCCTTGGCCTTGAGGGTGCTTGCGCCGATGACGACGCCGATGGTCAGGGCGACGGCGTTGATGGTCGTCGCGGCCGGATCGGCCCACGTCCAGCCCCATACGGGGCCGAGGGTCTGCACGGACGGTCACGGTACAGGACGGTGGGGCGTTGCTGCCGGTGGCGACGCTGCCGCCGCCGTTGTAGGTGACGACCTGACCGGGGCGATATGGATGAAAGGCGATCAGGCAGCTACGGTGCCCAGGGAAGTCGGCGATCATAAACGTCTCGTCGTTTTCATCGCGGACCTTCAGTTGTCTAATCCACGGGAGGCGACAGGCGTGAAGTTTCTCAACGAAGCGGAAGCCGGGCACAAGTCGTATGTCACAATCGACTTCGTGCCCAGCTCCCGTCCTTCTGCTCAGAAGCGGAGTGCGGTTCACCATCCAGCCGACATCATCGGCATCATGCCGCAGCGGGTCAACGTATCGGCCAGCGCATCGTCCAGTGCTTGGATCGGCCATAGCAACGACGCCACCGAACGACGATGGACAGTATGGCGCCTATCGCCAGAGCTGACACGGCCAGAACCGAGGCAAGCGACACATCGCCACCCGTGACGGGCAGTGACGGGCGAGTGTTGGGCGTGGTTGCCTCCGCCGGCGCCGGTGGCGTCTCGGGTTTCTCCGGTTCGCACGGTTTCTCCGACTCGCATGGGGGCAACACCCGCACACGCTCCCAGGCATCGTCATACCGGCTGGACGCCGGGGAAACACGGTCATCCCCCTCGAACCGCCAAACGAACACGTACCACCCATGCCGTTCGGCGGTCAGATGCATGGGAGCGCCATGCGCGTCCAACGCCCCGGCGCCGATTTTGAACGTGCCATTCATCGCGGGAATCTCCCAGGTGGCCAGCAACCGGTGGTTGTCGTCTTCCGTGGGGACCTCTCCCCCGGATGGCTTGTACGCCTCATCGTTGGAGGGGTTGTCGGGATCGCCGGACCACCATACGCTCACCGTCGCATACGGCTGATCCGCCGCGAAACCATAGGTTTCATCACCCATGAACTGGCCGTGGTCCGCCGGGAACCCCGATACGGTGATGGTGTCGCTGAGTTCGGCGCCGATATCCGCCGAATGTTCGGTAACCGTCGACATGACTTCGACCTTCCCGCGCCCCACGTTGCTTTCCGAAGCCTCCATGAACGGGCTCACCCAGTCGCCGGTAAGGTATTCCTGCGCCCGTTTGCTTTGCTCGCTCCGCCGGAACACCCCACACCCCAGGTGCCAAAGCCGCCGGTCTTCGGAGTCAGATAGGCGGCGTCACCGTCCGGCTTGGCCATGGCCCGCACACGAACCCGCTGCCCCACACTGGTGAAGGACGCCTTGCCATAAGCACTCGGCTCATAACCCGAGGACGCCAGCCGGGCGAGAAAAGCGTCCGCGCTCTCCCGTGCGTTCGGCGCGATGACCTTGCCCAGATCGTCCTTGCCGAGCCCGTCGAAATAGTATCCACGCGCCTGCAGCTTCAGACCGGGCACCCAATGACTGCCCTCGTCCCCCACGCCGCTGGTCACATCATCGAACACCGGCGAAGCCGCATCAAGCACCTTATCGGACACCTGCGTGGACACCGACGGAACGAAATCCTTGCGCACCTGGAACGTCGACGACGAACCGCCGGCGGAAGCCATCGAATCGAAGGCCAGCATGTCCTGAGTGCTGTCCATGACGTGCATCCGCCCATACTCGTATGTGGTGTTCACCGTCACCTCGCCGGCGCCGGTCGCCTCCCACGCGATCGAGGATCCGGCGCTCGTCGACACCCCCGAGAACGTGTTGCCGCCTTGGATGAACCGCGCCGGCCCCTGCAAGGTGACAGTGAACGGCACTCCCGCGATCGCGTCACCGTCGCGGTTCACCACTTTCACCGAGATGGAACCGCTGCGCAAAGCCTCGGCATCGGTGCGTTCCACCGTCGTGCCCGCAGGCGTCTTGCCGGCCGATTGATCCCATATCCGGGCCGCCTTCGCCACGATCTCGGGATACCGGCCTTGAATGACCGCCATCTGTCTCGCCCACTCGTCCCGATCGCGCCCGAAGTGATCCTGCACGATGATGCCGATCGCCGCATGGGTGGCGGCATCCGTGTCGCGGTACCGGTCAAGGATCCATGCCATACGCCGGGCGTTCTCATCGGAGGCAAGCACCGTGGTGGGGGCCTATCACATAGTCGCTCAGTTTCCCCGCTTCGATGCAGTAGTACTTGTTGCCCGAAGCGTCCAGCCCCGCGACACCGACGTAATATTCCATATCGTTGTATGGAAACATCACGTGATATCTTTCGTCGGCGGGCGTCAACGTCGCGGCATACGCCGTATTCGCCGAGCCGAACACCACTCCCACCATTATTATCAGACCGGTCAGCATCGCTACGATGGCCATGCCCCGTTGCCGCCATGTCGTTATCATCATTCGTCCTTTCCTGGTACGTTCCCCGCATACTGCACTGTGTGCGGGTAGGCCACGATCATGGCAGATTTTCATTCGCTACAGCCGGTCTTTCGACCTATGTGGTCCGAGCTTGCCGTTTGCCGGCGAGTTGTGGATAACTCTTCCGCCGAGTTATCCACCTCATGCGGTTGACCGAACGTTTACCTGAAAGTTATCCACAATGCGCAACATATGTTCATAAGCCCCTAGAATAGGGCCTTATGGCAGCAGTACAACATCGCGCGACCACGCGCACTAGTAATACCGATAACAACACCACGAAGACGAAGTCAAAGACGACTTCTGCCCGAAAGAGCCCCCGCAACCAAGCGCAAGAGAGTCAGCGCCGAAACGGCACGCGCCGCAGCAGCGCTGAAAGGCCTGGCTGTCGAAGCCCCCGCACCGTCCATCGAAGCAAACGAGCCCGGCCAGTTCGGCCGCATCAATGTCATGGACATCACTCCCACCGAGGAGCGTGGCATCTTCCCCGCCCGTGTGGAACTCGGCGAACCGTTTGAGATGACCGCCCAAGTGTTCATCGAAGGCCGTACCAAGGTGGGTGCCACCGCCATCGTGCGCAACCCGCGCGGCAAGGAAACCATGCGCCGGGCCATGACCTGCGTAAATCCCGGCCTCGATCGTTGGACCGTGATGGTCAAGTGCGGCGAACACAGCGATCTGAAGCCTTGGGAGGATGGCTACGCGGCCGTCAAGCGTCAGCTCGGCGAATGGACCGTGACCATCGAAGGTTGGGAAGACACGTACGTCTCCTGGCTGCATGACGCCCGTATCAAGGTGCGTGTGATGGACGACGTGGACAACGCGCTCAATTCCGGTGCCGAGCTGCTGGCCCGTTGGGCCGCAACCCCGGACGCCGGCCTGATCGCACGCGATCGCAAGACCTTGGAGAAGGCCGCTGAGACCATGGCCGATCAGACGCTGAGCGCCGAGGATCGCCTCGCCGCCGGCGACAACCCTACCATCGCCGCCCTGCACGAGACTCACCCGCTGCGCGATGGCATCTCCCCCAGCCAGCCCCAGCGTTTCAAGGTGGAACGCCCGAAGTCCAGCTTCGCGGCTTGGTACCAGTTCTTCCCACGTTCCGAAGGCGCCACCATCGATCCGAACACCGGCAAGATCATTCAGGGTACGCTGAAGACCTCGATGGCCGGCCTCGAACGCGCCGCTGCCGAAGGCTTCGACATCGTCTATCTGCCGCCGGTCTTCCCGATTGGCGTGACCAACCGCAAGGGCCGCAACCAACACGCTCGGTCGCCGGCCCCGATGACCCGGGCTCGCCGTTCGGCATCGGCTCCGAGCTGGGCGGCCACGACACCGTGGATCCGCTGCTCGGCACCATGGACGATTTCAAGGCCCTGTGCCAGCGTGCACATGAACTGGGTCTGGAAATCGCGCTTGATTTCGCACTGCAGTGCTCGCCCGATCACCCGTGGGTCAAGGCCCACCGAACTGGTTCCGTCACAAGCCAGACGGCTCCATCGCCTTCGCCGAGAACCCGCCGAAGAAGTATCAGGACATCTACCCGATCGACTTCAACGCCGACATGCCCGGCATCGAAAAAGAAGTCGAACGCATCATGAATCTGTGGATCGAGGCGGGCGTCACCATCTTCCGCATCGATAACCCGCACACCAAGCCGGTGCGTTTCTGGCAGGACGTGATTGCCGCCGTGACCAAGAAGCACCCGGAGATCCTGTTCCTGGCCGAGGCGTTCACCCGCCCGGGCATGATGCGTGCCCTGAGCTACGTGGGCTTCACCCAGTCCCACTGCTACTTCCCGTGGCGCAACACCAAGGACGAACTGGAAGAGTATCTGCCGATCACCAATGGCGACGACGGCTACTACCAGCACAACACGTTCTGGCCCACCACGCCGGATATTCTCACCGCTTACGTGCGAGACAACGGCGTAGCCGGCCACTGCGTGCGTGCGGTGCTGGCAGCCATGGGCTCGCCGTCCTGGGGTATCTACAACGGTTACGAACTCATCGAGAACAAGCAGCGCCCCGGCTTCGAAGAGCAGAACGACAACGAGAAGTACGAGGTCAAGGTTCGCGATTGGAGCAAGGCCAAGCAGTACGGCGTGGCCGAGATGCTCACCGTGCTCAACAAGATTCGTCGCGCCCACCCGGCCGCGTTGAGCTATCACAACCTCACCGTGCTGCCTACGTCCGACCCGAATATTCTGGCTTTCGCACGCCACACGCCGGCTGAACTGACCGGTACCGGCCAAGCGGACACACTGATTGTGGTCGTGAACCTCGATGGACACAACGCACACCAGTCGATGATTCACCTGGAACTCGGCGAGCTGGGTCTGCCCACCGACCGCCCGCTCAACGTGCGCGACGAGCTGACCGGCCGCGAATTCCAGTGGGGTTGGGACAACTACGTGTCTCTGGCGCCTTGGGCGGATGTGGCTCACATCCTGTCCGTGCAGTGATGCGGTAGTGCAACGGTAATGCAACAGTGATGCCGTTGACGTGCATGGGTTTATCGTGTGCGTAAACCGCTAGAAATCCTCCCCTTGAGGGGAGGATTTCGTCTGTTTAGACATAGTGTCGGCATAATCTCAGCACGGTTTCTTGAGTTCCGCACCTGTTTTGCAGGCGCAAACAGGGTATTGTGGTGAGACGATAACGTAACTGTCGATTTTCAAGGAGAAATGACATGGCAGAAACCTTCAACGTCGTTGTGGAAATTCCGCGCGGCTCCAAGAACAAGTACGAAGTCGATCACGAGACCGGTCGCGTCTTCCTGGACCGTACCCTGTTCACCGCAATGGGTTACCCGGATGACTACGGCTACATCGACGGCACCCTGGGCGAGGACGGCGATCCGCTGGACGCTCTCGTGATGATTCCGAACTCCGTGTTCCCGGGCTGCGTGGTCGAGTGCCGCGCCGTGGGCCTGTACCACATGGTCGACGAGGCCGGCGGCGACGACAAGGTGCTGTGCGTGCCCGCCGACGTTCGTTTCGATGACATCAAGGACATCGACGACGTCAACGAGTACCACAAGGCCGAAATCAAGCACTTCTTCGAGCAGTACAAGGCTCTGGAGCCGGGCAAGGAAGTCCTGCCGGGCGACTACTGGACTGGTGTGGACGCCGCCGAAAAGGAATCATTGCCGCGCGTGAGCGTCTCGCGAACGAAGGCAAGTGATTTCCTTTAGGAAAGCCCGGTGGCTTTCCGGCGGCGGCGTACGAAGACGCGACAGCGGCTGAGCCATCATTGAGCCGGCCGCAGGCCGTCCATAATTGCATGCCGAAAAGGAAATCGTCGCGGCTCGCCAGCGGTTCGCTGATTCCGAGAAGTGATTCGATTCTGAATCGTTAACAGGAGGCCCCTTCGGGGCCTTTTGTTGTATCTGCGGCAAAGCCGCTCTACTCTCCCTCAGTCGCAAGTTTCACTGCGCCAGCTCCCTCAACAGAGGGAGCTTGTATTTTTGTGATATAGTGGTACTTTGTCTTTTCAACTAGGCGTAGGCGGCGTGTAGGAACGCTGGTCGAGGCCCATCGCACGGTAATCCGGCGATGAACCTTCTGTCGCACCATGATTCCGATGATCATTCAAATCCTGCTTATTTCTGTTTCCGTAGCTATGGATGCATTCGCCGTATCCATTGGCAAAGGTCTGACCGTATCCCGCGTACGAGTGCAAGACGCCGTGAAAAGCGTCCTCTGGCTCGGCGGATTCCAGATGTTGTTCCCCATTCTCGGCTATTTCGCGGCATCTACATTCAGCAAATACGTAACCCAATTCGACCATTGGATCATCTTCGCCCTGTTGGTGTTCATCGGCGGCAACATGGTTCACGAAGCCTTCGAAGAAGATGAGGAAAACTCCAAGGAGACCGCCCAGTTCGATTGGAAGCATATGCTTCCCCTGGCCGTGGCCTGCAGCATCGATGCGTTCGCCGTGGGCGTGAGCCTGACCTTCATGTTCACCAAAGCCCACATGGCATTCGCCATCCTCAGCATCGGTGTGGTCACCGGACTGTTCTCCGCTGCGGGCCTGTACATTGGCCGCGCGTTCGGTTCCCGCTGGCAGAAGCCGGCGCAGATCGCCGGCGGCGTGGTGCTGATTCTACTCGGCGTCAAAGTGCTGTTGGAGCATTTGGGCGTTATCGCGTTCTGATTCAGTGCCATAAGCCCCTTTCACCCAGAAGGGGGCTATTTTGTTTGATTTCACCGTTCCAATGCCCGACGTAGGATTGGGATGGAAATTCGATTATCTGAGAGGCGTATCATGACCGAGATCACCCAGGAGGGTTGGAAGACAAAGCCCTGAGCATGTTGTTGGCCCAACTGACGTCCTATGTACTGCTCATCGCAGCCACGGTCATTCCCTCCCCTGGCACCGTCCCCATCATCCCTTTGATTATCGCCGCTCTGACGTTGGCCGCATTTGTCGTGTTCTGGCCGTTCCGCGGCAGCATGCTGGATCGTATCGTCACTTTGGTGTTTGGCGCGATTTCTCTGATTTTCGTCATCGTACCTTTCCCGACCGGCAAGGTTCCGCCGGATCAGACCGCTGCGGATGGCTCGGTACTTCCTTGGTATTCATGGGCACTGGCCATGGGCCTGCTGCTGGTGGTGCTGGTGGTCTTCTCCTTCGGACGCCAGATGGCTCGTGAGAAGCGCGAACATCTTATCCGCGCACTCTCTCACGCCGTGACTTCAGGTGTGTCGGCTCTCGCCGTGGCCGGCTGGTGCTTCCTGCCTGATTTGGGCGCGATGCTCGCCAAGGGCACCGTTGCGGGAACCGTTGCCCTGATCATCCTCATCGTTTTGGGACTGGCCTTGGCCGTGGCCTCCACGTTGTGGGTGCGTGACGCCGATCCGGACCCGGATATCCGCTATCCGTGGATCGGTACCGGCCTGATGCCGGTAATGCTGATGGGCGTGACCATCGCCGCAACCGCACTGGTGCTCGGCCGTGTCATCGGTTGATGGACGTCTGCCGTTCCATATTCCGCAAACTTGTAACCTATGTGTCCACTACAAGCGCGTAGAATAATGAAAAACCGCGCGAAAGCGGCATAACGCCGCTGACGACTCGTACAGCCACACCAAGCAATTGCGTAACACATTGCAGGATAAAGGGGGATTAGCGTGACGGATCTTACGTTGATGACTTTCGCCAGCGACCCCGCCACCGTTTTGCCATCACTCGCCCTGCTTTCTCATCGCGTCCGCGTGCTGCCGATGGATGCAGCCAGCTTGGTGAAGATGCCGGAGAACACCATTCTGTTTCTGGATGCACGCGATGATCTGGCGACCGCCAAAACCTTGTGCCGTCTCATCCACGCTTCCGGCCTGTCCACGCCAATCGTGCTGGTGCTGACCGAAGGCGGCTTCACCGTGGTCAACTCCCAGTGGGGCATTGCGGATGTGGTGGTCGCCACCGCTTCCCCGGCTGAAGTCGAGGGCCGATTGCGATTGGTCTCCGAGCGCGGCAACGCTCCCGCAGCCGCAGCAGCCGGTTCTCCCGCCGAATCCACCACCACGGTGGAAGATGGCCAGATTCGCTCCGGCGACCTCATTGTGGACACCAACGGCTATACCGCCTCCCTGCATGGACGCCCCATCGATCTAGCATACAAGGAGTTCGAACTCCTCAAGTACTTGGTGCAGCACCCCGGCCGCGTGTTCACGCGCGCCCAGTTGCTGCAGGAAGTATGGGGCTACGACTACTACGGTGGCACTCGTACGGTCGACGTGCATATCCGTCGTCTGCGCGCCAAGCTTGGCGGCGAATACGAACACCTCATCGGCACCGTGCGCAACGTGGGCTACCGATTCGACCCGCCGGAGACGGATAAGGAAACTGCCGCCGCACAGCAGGCCGCCAAAGCATCCTCTGCCGTCATCGGCACCGATGACGATACCCCCGATCTCAACACCGCCGCCTGACAGACCAGCAGCGCTACAAACCATCAATCATCGACATTACGCCGCTTAGGTCCATACGATGAGAGAAACCAAATCCGCGCGTCTCACGCGCATGCATGACGAATACGACATTCTGCGCCAGGTGATTCCGGCACCCGCTTGCGCACTGCATTTCTCGAATCCGCTCGAATTGCTGATCGCCACCGTGCTCAGCGCCCAGACCACCGACAAGCGTGTCAACACGGTCACCCCGGAACTGTTCGCCACCTACCCCACCGCCCGTGACTTGGCGGCCGCGAACCCGGCCCAAGTCGAAGACATCATTCATCCGCTGGGGTTCTACCGTTCGAAAACCCAGCATCTCATCGGACTGGCCACGGCACTGGACGAACGGTTCGGCGGCGTGGTGCCGCGCACGATGGATGAACTGACCAGCTTGCCGGGGGTCGGCCGCAAAACCGCGAACGTCGTGCTCGGCAACGCGTTCGATATCCCCGGATTCCCGGTCGATACGCATGTGATGCGCGTAACCGGACGACTGCGTTGGCGGTCGGATTGGCGGTCCGCACACCCTGATCCCGTGAAAATCGAGAAGGAAATCACCGCCTGTTTTCCGCCCGAAGAGTGGACGAATCTCAGCCACCGACTGATTCTGTTCGGCCGGGCCACCTGCCACGCACGTACCCCCGACTGCGCCAACTGCCCGCTGTCCGACACCTGCCCTAGCTATGCGCCGCCCGCCGGCAAGAGCACGTCCAAGCGCTAACTCATACCTCATCATGGTGAATTGCGGATTCTAGGCTGAATCCACCGCTAGACTGAAAACCATGCAGCACAGCAAGCGGAACAATACATGGTCCAAGTGGGGGATTTTTCTCGGAGTCGCCGTGGCACTCGGCGCACTCGTGGTTGCGGGATGGACGTTCATGCAAAACCGGTTCCAGCCGGGATCATCCCTCGATGCCGATGTGACCATTGGCATCGACGATATGCCGCAATCCTTGGATATTCGGTCCGATTCCTCTGCGGCAGCCGAGCGCCTGCTCGTCGACAATGTGTATGAGACATTAGTGACCGTCGATCAAGACAACAAGATTCAGCCGGGACTGGCGACAAGCTGGAAGACTTCCGATGACGGACTGACCGTCACCCTGACACTGCAATCGGGCGTCACCTTCTCGAACGGTCATACGTTGGACGCCTCGGACGCCGTGTGGTCGTTGCAACAGAACGTGACCAACAAGGTGGCGGACGTCGACGAATTGGGCGATCTGACGTCGGTCGCCAATCCGAACGCCACCACGGTGGTCATTACGCTTGCCAAGCCCAATCCGACGCTGCTGCGAGCGCTGTCCGGCAAACTCGGCATTGTCTACGATTCCGAGTCGTCCAGTGCCGATTATCAACGCAAGGCCATAGGTTCCGGACCATTCACCGTGGCCGATTTCCAGCCTGGCCATTCCCTGAAGCTGGCGCGCAGCGATACCTACCATGGCACCAAAGCGGCCAGCAATATCGTTGAATTTATGCAATACTCCGACGCCGATGCGCTCAGCAAGGCCCTGACCGACGGCAGTCTCGATATGGCGGCACCGGTTTCGGCTTCGACGGCCACCGGTTTGAACGGCAAGGATGGCCTGACCGTCAAGGAGGGGGCCACTACGGATAAGGTGCTGCTGGCCTACAACAACGGCATCGATTCGCTGCTCTCCGACGAACAGGCGCGTAAAGCCTTCCGCTATCAAATCGACGCAGCCGGCATCGCCTCCGCCCAACCCGACGCAGCCGGAGCATTGGGCGGCCCCATCAGCCCGCTGGAACCCGGATACGAAGATTTGACCGGACTGTATCCGCATGACGAAAACCAAGCTGGGCAGATGTTCTCCTACTTCGGTGCGCAATATCTGACTACGGTGAATCTGGTGGTTCCCGAAGAATACCGGTCGTTGGCCGAAACCATCAAGCAGCAGATCGAGCGGCAGCCGCGCCCCACGGTGAACCTTGAAGTGCTCTCCGATGAGGATTATGCCAAACGAATCAAGGACGGCAAATGGGAACTGACCGTGATGAGCATGGACGGCACGGATGATGCCGGCATATTCGCCGACCCCGATTCCATGTTCCATTACGACCATACCGAAGCGCAACAGGCCTATGCGGATGCTCGCGCCGCCACTAATGACGCCGATTATGAGGCACGAATGAAGGCGTACGCCCGGCTGATCAGCGAGGATGCGGCCAGTGATTGGCTGTATACCCGCAAATGCTTCACTGTGGCGTCCACCAAGGTCTCCGGCTACCCGACCTCGATGATCAATCGTCGCATGCCGCTGGCCGGGTTGACGGTGAAGTAGGCAACCTTCAGTCACGGACGGGCTACGCCCGATAGTCCTTGGCTCACTATCGTTCGATCGTTCGTATCTCGCCTGCGAACAGCCTACTGGGCTGTTTACTGTACAGTTCGGCTTGTCATGCAACGTGCATAAACTTTGGCTTTATGACTGAAGGCAAATCCATCATCAACGCCAACCTCACCCCGCTGCCCGACAAGGTCGGTGTGGACGGACTTGAGGACAAGTGGCGCGCCGTCTGGGATGAAGACGGCACCTACAAATTCCGCAATACCCGCGACCGCAAGGCCGTCTACTCCATCGATACCCCGCCGCCCACCGTCTCCGGTTCGCTGCACGTGGGTCACGTGTTCTCTTACACGCACACCGATGTGATTGCGCGCTACAAGCGCATGCGCGGCTACGACGTGTTCTACCCGATGGGTTGGGATGACAACGGCCTGCCTACCGAGCGCCGCGTGCAGAACTACTATGGCGTGCGCGTGGACGTGTCTCTGCCTTACGACCCGGACTTCAAGCCGCCGTTCGAGGGCACTGATGGCAAGAAGATCGACGCCAAGGATCAGGTGCCGATTTCCCGCAAGAACTTCATCGAGCTGTGCGAGCGTCTGACTGCTCAGGATGAGAAGCTGTTTGAGGCCCTGTGGCGCAAGCTGGGTCTGTCCATCGACTGGTCGCAGACCTACCACACCATCGGTCAGCACCCGCAGCGTGTGGCCCAGAAGGCCTTCCTGCGCAACCTCGCCCGTGGCGAGGCCTACCAGCAGGACGCCCCCGGCCTGTGGGATGTGACCTTCCAGACCGCCGTGGCCCAGGCCGAGCTCGAATCGCGCGAATACCCCGGCTTCTACCACAAGGTGGCCTTCCGCTTTGAGGACGGCACCCCGATCTACATCGAGACCACCCGCCCCGAACTGCTGGCGGCCTGCACCTCGCTGATCGCCAACCCGAACGACGAACGCTACAAGCAGTACTTCGGCCAGTACGTCTACTCCCCTCTGTTCAAGGTCAAGGTGCCGATTCTGGCGCACCCGGCCGCCGAAATGGACAAGGGTGCCGGTATCGCCATGTGCTGTACGTTCGGTGATGTAACCGACGTCGAGTGGTGGCGCGACCTGAAGCTGCCCACCCGCCCGATCATCCAGCGCAACGGCCGTATCGTGATGGATACCCCGGACTGGATCGAGGACCCGGCCGGCCGCGAGGTCTTTGCCGAAACCGCTGGCAAGACCACGTTCTCCGCCCGCAAGATCATCGTCGACAAGCTGCGCGAGTCCGGCGATCTGGACGGCGAGCCGACCCCGACCAAGCGTATGACGAACTTCTACGAGAAGGGCGACAAGCCGCTCGAGATCGTCACCTCCCGCCAGTGGTATTTGAAGAACGGCGGTACCGACGCCAAGCTGAACGCCGAGCTTATCGAGCGTGGCAAGGAACTCGAGTTCCACCCCGACTTCATGCGCGTGCGTTATGAGAACTGGGTGCACGGCCTGAACGGCGACTGGCTGATCTCCCGTCAGCGCTTCTTCGGCGTCCCGTTCCCGCTGTGGTACCCGGTGAACGCTTCCGGCGAGCCGGATTACGATCACCCGATCACTCCGTCCGAGGATCGTCTGCCGATCGACCCGACCATCGACGTGCCGGAGGGCTACGACGAGTCCCAGCGTGATGTGCCCGGTGGTTTCACCGCCGAAAAGGACATCATGGACACCTGGGCCACCTCTTCGCTGACCCCGCAGATCGTGACCCACTGGGCCGAGCCGGACGAGGCCTCCAAGGCCCTGTTCGCTTCCACCTTCCCGATGGACCTGCGCCCGCAGGGTCAGGACATCATCCGCACCTGGCTGTTCTCGACTGTGGACCGCGCGCACTTGGAGAACAAGTGCCTGCCGTGGGCCCATGCCACGCTGTCCGGCTGGATTCTGGACCCCGACCACAAGAAGATGTCGAAGTCCAAGGGCAACGTCGTGGTGCCGAACGAGCCGATCGAGAAGTTCGGCGCGGACGCCGTGCGTTACTGGGCCGCCGCCGCTCGCCTAGGCCTCGATGCCACGTACGACATCGGCCAGATGAAGATTGGCCGTCGACTGGCCATCAAGCTGCTGAACGCCACCAAGTTCGCGCTGGCCATCGGCCGTGAGGACGAGAACCATCACGTGGGCGCTGCCGCCGAGGCCGCGTGGAACCCGGCCGATGTGACCGAACCGCTGGATCGCGCCGCTATGGCCAAGCTGGCTTTGGTGGTGCGTCAGGCCACCGAGGCGCTGGAATCCTACGAGCATTCCAAGGCGCTGGAAGTCATCGAGTCCTACTTCTGGCAGTTCTGCGACGACTACATCGAGCTGGTCAAGAACCGCGCCTATGGCACTCCGGACGAGCACGGCAATGTGCCGTCCGAGAAGGCTGTGAAGTCCGCCCGCACCGCTCTGGGTCTGGGCCTGGACGCCTTCGCACGTCTGCTGGCCCCGTACCTGCCGTACGCCACCGAAGAAGTGTGGAGCTGGATGCACGCCGGTTCCGGTTCCGTGCATCGCGCCGCCTGGCCGGTCGTGGACCCGTATGTCGAGGCCGCCACCGGTGCTTCCCCCGAGCTGCTGACTTGGGCCGGCAAGGCCGTCGAGCAGCTGCGCAAGATCAAGTCCGAGGCCAAGGTCTCCATGAAGACCCCAATCCTGTCTGTGGCACTGTCCGCTGCTTCGGAAGGTGTGGAAGCGATTCACGCCGCCTTGGGCGATATCGCGCAGGCCGGTCGCGTGGTCGGCAAGTTCGACTTGGTGGCCAAGCACGCCGAGGAATCCGCCGCCGAAGGCACGCCCGAAACCGAGGTCGCCGTCGAAGCCAGCGAGCTCGGTGAGCCGCCAGCTAAGAAGCCAAAGCACTGAACGTTACGCACAACAACAGTAGGTCTCACGGCAATGCCGCTCGTTCCGAGCCTACGGGAAGCCCACCGGGCTTCCCGCTTAACGGCTCGGCCAGCTAAGAAGCCAAAGCACTGAACGTTACGCACAACAACAAAAGAGGGGAACCTATTGAGGTTCCCCTCTTTTGTTTTTTGACGTTCGGATGACACGACTGTGGGACGGCACGCAAATATCCCGCATACACCATCACACCGTCGGAATCACGATGAGATATCGGGTTTCGGCGGTTTTTTGTTGCGTATTGGGGCTGTCGAGCTGCGCGACGGCCTGCGCCAAGAGCGTGCCAGCATCACTGATTTTCATGGTCTCATTAATCAGCGCGTTCATATCGTGCTTGAACAGCGTGCCGCCAGTGCCAAAGCCGAACAGTACTGGAGCGGTGTCAAGATTGTTGCCGGAATCGCTGGCGTCGGAGGCCTTGCCGTTGCCGGAATCGCCAGTGTCGCTCGACTTGGCTGAGTCGTTCGTTCCCGAACCAGCGCTCTTAGACGAGTCGGACTTATCACCACCACCGATGGCCGAAGTAAGACCACCCGCATAGTTCATCACATCGCCAGCAGACATGGACATGGTGTCATCGACCAGTGAGGCCTTGGAATGCTGCGACTGCTGCTGTTGCGCGGCTTTGGCCTGCTTACGGGCGGCATCGGCCTTACGCTTGGCTTGGGCGACCCGGGTCTTGCCGTAGAACGATTGCGATTGCGAATCGACCAGGCCGGTCAGTGCCTGAGCCTCGGTCACCGGATCGGAAGAGACATCACCGGACGAACCATCACCATCACTGCCGGAAGCCGAGGACGCGCCGCCTTCGAACTGATCGGAGAATCGCAATACAATCTGGCGCAAG
>ENA-OQOA01000353-OQOA01000353.1-human-gut-metagenome-genome-assembly--contig:-NODE-353-length-21691-cov-4.596040_pt1 | contig 21691 bp, 22 predicted proteins | sample MGYA00242633_ERZ504888 | MGnify/ENA primary metagenome ERZ504888 (study PRJEB26092, sample SAMD00036372) | human gut metagenome | host: Homo sapiens | study: EMG produced TPA metagenomics assembly of...
TTACAGGTGTTATGGCTGCTACATATGAAGCAACCTAAATACTGAAAATGATTATTTAACTTATGATAAAGTTGAAGTGGAAACATCAGATGATTCAATAGATGTAAATCAAGATACATCGGTTGATCAAAAGCAAGAAGAAGTGACACCACCAGCAACAGATTCATCAAATGAGCAGTCGTCAGATCAAACACATGAAACTGGGCAGCAACAATCTAGAAAAACCAGTACAACAGGAACAAACTCCAGTTCAAACAAATAATAATGAGGCTTATTGTAATGTTGATGGAGTAAATGTTCGTGCGAAAGCAGCAACAGGAACAGATATCATCGGAAATTTAGATGCAGGAGACAAGGTTAAGGTATTAGATCGTTATTATAGTGATGAATGGATTCAAATTTCTTTTGAAGGAGAAATTGGATACGTTTATGCGGAATATTTAACATTTAAATAATGAAAAGGGGTTATCTCATTTTGAGACAGCCCCTTTTTATAAGCGATAATCCATAAAATTCACTTTATATTTTTTAAGGAGGACAACTATGGATTATCACATTTTAAAAAAATATCGATATACAAACCGAAATCAATTTGAATCTATCTATTCTTCCCGATATGAAAATGAACTGGCATTACATTATGATTTTGAAATTCATGGTTTTCCATGCTTTTCACTCCCAACTACCGAAATTTTAAATTTAACATCAAGAATCTATAAACTTACCCAGACTTTAATCTATTTAAAATCAAAACTCCCTCAGATTGCTCTGGAGCAATATACTCAAACTTGTCTTGTAGATGAAGTAAAACTTACAAATGAAATTGAAGGCGTAAATAGTACTTGTCGTGAGATCCAAGATATATTAAATACACAATCGATCACACAAAAAAATATGCGTCTTTATGGATTAGTTCAAAAATATAATTTACTAAAAAATTCTGAAAAAATTTCAATTCATAATTGTTCTGACATTCGAAATATTTACAATGAATTAGTGAGTGAAGAAATTAAAAATAATGATCCTTTGAATCTTCCAGATGGAATTTTTTTTCGAAGAAAATCTGTTTCCGTTTACAGTCCACATATGAAAGAAATTCACCGTGGAATATCTGGAGAAACCGAAATTATTGCCTGTATGGAAAAAGCTTTATTTATATTGCATAATAAATCCATTCCTCCTTTGATTCGAATCTCCGTCTTTCATTATCTATTTGGATATATCCATCCATTTTATGATGGAAACGGAAGAACAAATCGTTTTATCAGCAGTTATCTTTTATCCAAGGAATTAGAGCCTCTGATTAGCTATCATTTAGCAAAAACAATAAAACAAAATATTTCCAAATATTATAAAAGTTTTGATTATACAAACGATACTGATAATCGTGGTGACCTGACTGGTTTTATTACAAATTTTCTAGAAATTATTCTTGCATCCATTGAAGCATTAATCGATTCTCTGGAAGACAAAATAGAACGTTTGCATTATTTCGAGCAAATATTATTATCTAATTTTAAAGATAAAACGGATTATGGAATTCTTCATTTACTATTACAGAATTCTTTATTTGGTCTGGAACCATTGTCTGCCAGAGAAATGGCTGAAATGCTTGATAAATCTTATGTTACGATTAATAATCGTTTGAAGAAAGATTCCATCAAAACACTATTACGATCTGATATACCTCATAAATATGATTTGGATTTAGATAATTTAAAAACTTTATGATTAGATAACAACAAAACACGAGACTGCTACCTTCTATGGCAATCTCGTGTTTTTATTTTTCAGAAAAACTATACGCTACTATTTATTTTTTCATTATTTCACTTTGCAAGATCTTACTGCACTGTATGCACCGTAAACTTTAGATTTTCCTACTGTCTTGTATGCACGTACTTTTACAAAATATTTTTTCTTTGCTTTTAACTTCTTGATGACTTTCTTATATGTCTTGTAAGATTTTACTGTGTATGTCTTTGCACCTTTGAAGTTTTTCTTAGTTGCGATCTTAATCTGGTATCCAGATACGTTTTTGTCTTTCTTCCATGTAACTGTTAATTTTTTCTTTCCTGCTTTTACTTTTGCTGTCTGTTTCTTAACTGTTACTTTTTTGACTGGTTTTACAGCTGGCTTTGTTGCTTCTGTTGTAGCTGCAGGCTTTGTTGCTTCTGTAGCATCTGATGGCTTTGTTGCTGTTGTATCTGACTTGTTTGTATATGTAAATTCTAATGTCTTATTATATCCAGTCGCTGTTACAACAATGTTATATGTACCTTCTGCTTTTAATGCATCTGCTGTTGTCACCAATGTTCCATCTGCATTGATCAATTTTACAGCTCCTTTTCCTGATGCTGCATACTCTTTTCCGTTCACAGAAACTTTCTGAATATTTTTTACAAAGTTTGCAAAATCATCTGCCTGCACATCTTTTGCTGCCACTAATGCAGGTGCTTTAACATCATTGTTATATGCTGCTACAACATTATCTGTAGTTAAAGTAAAACTTGTGCTAAATGGTACATATTTTGAGCTTTTATCTGTTACATTTAATGTATACTGTCCTGGTTTGACACCTGTTGCATTATATTTTAATGTTCCATTTTCAACACTGACGTTTGTTAACCCTTCTACTGCATATTCTGCATCATACGCTTCTGGTAATGTTGGCACAGTTACTTTTGCACTTCCGGAAGTTACATCTGCATTTTCAACTTTAAATGCACTTGTATCAAACTTATATGGTACATATGTATCATCAATATCATATTTCACTACACCATTTTCTGTATAATATGTTACTGCATCAATTGTTTTTCCCATCATAGATGCATAATGTTCTCCAGAAATTGGGCAACCATGAGACTGTGTTGTAAATCCTGTTCCCCATGCAAATTCTGTCCCTTTCCAGATATTTTCTACATGTCTTAATCCATATTGTGTTCCATCAATTGTTGTGATCACTGCTGCAAGAACTTTCGTATTCCCACTGATCTGATCACTATCCGCAACCTTATCAAAGTTTAAATTTAATTGATAATCTCCATACTTAGATGATGTCTTAAACTTCTCAATTGCTGCACCTTTTACTGTTTTTTCAGTTGCTGTAGTCTTGCCAAAAGAATAAGATCCATTTTCATTTACAGTTAATTCTTTATAGTACGCTGGTGCTGTTGTACCTAATTCATAATATGAATAATCTGCACTTTCAAATAAAGCATCTTTGCCTTTATATTCTGTTGTTGTTTCTTTTCCTTTCATATTTACTGTAATTGAAACTTTAGAAGCGTCTGTAATTTTTGTTAATTTAGATAGATCTGTTCCTGCTTTGATCTTTACAGGATAAGTGATTCCTGAAATATGCTCTCCAGTATTGTCTGCATGATAAGATCCATTGGCTAATGTACTTTTTGTTTTTGTCTTTGTTGCTGAAGTTGTCGCATCTACTTTTACATCATTTTTATTTAATTCTGCCTTATAAAAATCAGCATATGGGATATTCATCAACACATATATATCTTGTTCCTTATTCGTTTCATCTGCCTTAACAACAGATATACCATTATTAAATACTGCTGGCACACTTACAGGTCCTGCCAACATTGCAGCAGCCATAGCTACTGTTAAACCTTTTTTCCACATTCCTTTTCTCATGTGAACCTCCTTCAAGTTATAATAGTTAATAGCTTCATACAAAAATATAAGTACTGAAATATCTTTGTATATTTATCTTGATTTTTGCATATTCCGAATCTAATTGAGAATTTTTCGCATTTAGTTAGTTTTAGCTAACTGTCATTTTTTAAGAAAGGTGCCTTTATAAGTGATCAGACACCTTGCTATTTCGTCAATTATCTTACAAACTTTGTGCAAAAATACAGACTCCAATAAATAATACAAGCTTCAGGAGAATGATAACGATTTCGTTACCTTTTAATTTCTTACCTGAACCCAAATGGATGTTTTGTTTTGGGCACACATCCACACATTGCATACAGTGGATACATTCCCCGCCATTCTTCTGGTCCCTTTTGATCTGATAATCTACAGGGCACTTAATCTCACATGCACGGCACTTTGGAATGCAGTTGCTTCGGTCTCTGTCGAGTACGGAAAACGGCAATGTCGGTAACCATGCAAAGATTGCTCCCATTGGACATAGATATTGGCAGAAAAATCTTTCTTTAAGGCACATACCTACCAGTATAAGTACAAAGATGACCCATCCGGCTAAATAACTGGCGTCTGGAATCTTACCTGTGTACAACATGGAAAATACTTCCCAAGGACTGGTTCCATGGAACTTTTTTGTAAATCCTAATGCATAAATCAGCATTAAGACTAATAACACTATATATTTCACTTTCTGAAGTTTCCGTCCTGTTTCTTCTGATACCCACGGAAGCTTCTTTTTACTTTTTCTGAATCCATTGGGATAGGGCATACATTCCATCTCCCAAGGTTCCAAATGCACAAGCATAGCCACAGAAGAATCTGCCAAACAAAATAGTGAATCCGCATAATGCGATCAGCATTACAAGAAATGCATTATGTTCGATCGGCTTGCCTGCCCTGATCTGTTCGATCACATACCTCACACCAGAAAATGCTGATGTATATAACGCCGGCATCCATAGGAAAAAGATGATCTGGATGATCTGCCGGGCGAGACGTCTTATATCTCTCTTTTGTCTAAGGTTCATTATGACGCCTCCTTCAAAGCATTTCGTACCGCTGCAATAATACCTTTTGAACTGTATGTCGCTCCACTTGCTACATCAACATCGGCTGTCTGCTTTTGTTTCATTGTATCTATGATTTTTTTGCATTATTAAAATATGCACTGTCTTCATTTTTCGCTTCTTTAATCTGAATGTCATCGATAGAACCATTTTTTATGGTTACACTCACAACAATCTGACCACCGAATCCCTGGCCGCTGCCTTCATAGGTTCCGTCTTTCCATGAACCCAAACCACTGTTCTCAGCTGCGATCTTCGCTTCTTTTTCTGCTCGGATCGTTGCAATATTATGATATGCAAAACATACTCCAACGATCAGCACAAGGTTTAGAAATTTCATTAAGAAATGCTTATATTGTTTTAATTGTTTCATATCTCTTTCTTGTTCCTCTACCTATTGGTTAATCTTTGAAATTGCGTTCTTATATGCATTGATCAAGGCATTGCTTGAACATGTTGCTCCTGTTACCACGTCATAATTTTTTGAAGTATCCAATCCATTTGCGATCAATTGAGGAACTATCTTTTTTCCGCATCCTTATACCATGATTGCATGCTTTTATCTGACCATTTTATATTTTGGATTCCTTTTACTTTTCCATCAGATGAAACTACAACTTCTAAAGTAAGATCATATGCGTCAAAATCTCCATCTTCATCTGGCTCACATACTGCACTTCCTGTATACGTTTGATCTGTCGGTGTTGTTGGTACAGTTGTTGTATTATCCTCAGATGAATTATCAGTATTCGTATTATTATCATTTGTACTATTGTTCGTATTATTTGTTTCTACTGTAGTTTCCGTATCTTTTTTCGCCAATGCTTTCTTTAACGCATCTCTGACTGCTTCCATGATACCTTTTGAACTATATGTAGCACCACTAACTACATCAACTTTATCTGTATTAGCTGATTGTACCGCAATAATACTAAATGGCACTTCAGACCATGCACGTTCAAAATATGCTGCATCATCTTTCTCATTTTTCACAAGTTTGATCTCTACGATCTTGCTCTTCTTGATACGAACACTGACAGTGATCTTTCCTCTGAATCCTGTTCCAGTTCCTTCATAAACACCATCTTTGTATGTTCCTGATACTTTCTCTGTTGTATCTTTCTTCGTTGTGTCCTTTGTTGTAGATGTAGAACTACTGTCACTAGATGATTTATTAACGGCCGCTTTGCTTAACGCATTACGCACGGCTTTGATAATACCATTGGAACTAAATGTAGCCCCACTGACAGCATCTACATTTGTGCTCTGCTTCTTAACCATCAATGGAAGTAAAATACCTTTTGCACGGTTAAAATACGCTGCATCATCATGATTTTCCAAAATTTTAATTGATTTGATCTTATTCTTTTTGATCGTCACAGAAACTTTTACAGTACCATGATATCCAGCGGCTGTACCAATAAATGTACCATCTTTGTATGTTCCTGATTCATCCGCTGTACCAACACTTCCTGCAGATTTTGCAGAAGATCCGCCCGCTTTTGCAGATGATTTATCTTCTTCCCCTGTTAACGCATTTTTTACTGCCTTAATGATTCCATTTGAACTGTAAGTTGCTCCACTGACAACATCAACTTTTAATGACTGCTTTGCCAGAATATTTTTGATCACACCTGCTGATGCACGATTGAAAAATGCGGCATCATCGGAATTACTTAATACTTTGATCGCTGTGATCTTATGATCTTTTACAGTAACTGAAACCTTTACCAAACCACGATATCCGTTTGCCTGTCCTTCATAAGTTCCATCCTTGATCTTGCTTAGATCAATATCCCCAGCATTTGCTTTCTTTGTTTTCTTTTTCGCTTGTGTCGTTGCAGCTTCTACCTGATTTTCAGAATTATTTTTTGATTTTTCTGACTTTGGTGCCGTATATCCAAAAACACTGTTTCCAACTAGACTGATCACAAAAATCGCAGGCACAAACTGAATCAGATTGACTTTCTTTAACTGATCAATGATCTTCATTTTTGTTTTCCTTCTCTCTTTCTATCTGTTAACGTTTTATTTTTTATTACTGTAAAATCACTATCTGAACTAAAATGATCTTTGATTCCCTGTGAAATATATACCTTATTATTTTCATCAACAAGGATCATATTGAATTCTTTGCTGTGTTCCTTCCAGTAAGAAATAGCTTTATCCTTCCCCATAACAAACAATGTTGTTGACAATGTATCAGATAATGTACCATTTTTACTGATGATCGTTACTGATTTCAGATCTTTTTCGGATGGTTTTCCAGTTGCTGGATCAATGATATGATGATATGTTTTCCCATCTTTCTCAAAGTATCTTTCATATGCTCCAGATGTAATGACTGCTTCATCAGCAGCTTCATATGCACCGATCATACTTTCTGTATCATCTGGTGACTGCACTCCGACTTTCCATCGGCTTCCATCTGTTTTTGTTCCGATTGCCTGTACGTTACCACCAAGACTGATCACACCGCTTTTCACACCATCCTTTTTATAGATTTTTGCAATTCTTTGTGATGTGTATCCTTTAGCAATTCCTCCAAGATCAATCTTCATATTCTTCTCTAATGTCACAACATTTGTTTTCTTATTAATTTTGATTTTCTGACTATTTACGTTTTTCAGAAGTTTCTGAATTTCACTGTCCGATGGCACACGATATTTCTGTGTCGGAAATCCCCATAATTCCACGATCGGATAGATAGAAATATCAAAAGCATCGTTTGATTCTTTTGATTTTTTCTTTGCAAATTCGATCAATTCTAATGTCTCATCAGATACTTTCATTTTTTTCTTCTGATTCAGCTGATAGATCTCACTGTTTTTATCTACCGCTGACCATAGCTGATCTAATCGCTCAATCTCACTCTTAGCATCATCCACTGCTTTTTGTGCATTCTTTCCATATGCTTTCAGATTCATATAGGTGTCCATGGCAAAAATTTGCGCACTTGCTTCCTGTGTACTTGCTTCACTGCTTGTCTCTGTCTTCTTTGCGTCCTGTTTCTTGGCACATCCAGCAAACGATAATACCCCTAAAACACTGATCGTCGCTATACATATACTTTTTAGTTCATTCATTTCATCCTTCTAGGTTAGTACTTGCTTAACCTATAGTTTATAATTTTTCTGCTTTTGTTTCAAGGATAGTAATTGAGTTTTTTTTTCATTAATAAAATACTTTGCCATTCTATAGTAATTTTATATAAAAAAGGTTCAAAAAAAGGAACTGTCTTTTCTGACAATTCCTTTTTTGACGTTCTATTCTAACCGTTATTTCTTAATCTCATAGTATCCATTTGTCTTCTTAGTACGCTTGCTTACTTTGACATAATACATTCCTTTTTTCTTTGGAAGCTTTACTGTCTTTTCTAAGTGTTTTGCAGATGTTTTTACTGTCTTAACTGGTTTTTTCTTACCTCTCTCATAGATCGTAAACTTAAATCCACCTTGATCTGCAACTGTTAAAATCTTCAATTTGCTTTGCTTTTTGCTAGATTTTACAGATACTTTATACCAACGGGCTGCTTTTTCATTCATTGTATACATCTCTGTTGCATTTAGATTCTTTGCTTTGGATTTCTTATAGGCAACTTTCTTTTTGGCATAATTTTTTGTCGTATACAACATTGTATTGAGCTGCTCTTTTGGAGCCTTCAATACTAGACGGTAGTTTCCTTTACTAAGTCCATAACCTACTGCAATCTGTGTTTCGTCTTCGTTTGTTGGTTTAAATGACTTTGTTCTTCCGATTGTGATCCATTTTCCTTTTTCATTTTTCTGAACTTTATAGCTTGTATTTCCACCATCTTCTACCATGGATGCAACAACAAAACCTGCAAATCCTCTTTTTGTCATTTTAAATGTGTGATAAGTTTCTTTTTCTTCACCTTTTTGCATATTGAGGTCGTTTTTTGCTAACCCACCACATTCATTTTGTAATACGTAAGCTGTGATCAATCCTTCTTTACAGTTCTTTGGAAACTCTATATAATAAGTTTCTCCTGCATTTACCTGCGCCTTTACATAGGACAGTGGCAATTTCTTGATCATTTTTTTATTGGAATCATATAGAATTGCTTCCTGTTTATTATCCCCAACAACTGCCAGTCCTAAAGCTCCTGATTCTACTGGAGTGAGCTTGATCAGATCTGGATTTTTAAAATAATTCTGATCATAATATTTGATCCCGCCAGTCAGCGCATAATATAAGGCATCTTCAAGAGTTCCAAATTTGTATGCTTTAATTTCTTTTTGATTCCATTCTTCCGGCTCTGTTTTTCTTGCTGTTTTCTTCATTACTGTTTTACTCGGAAAATATGATGTAGCTGCTTTTGATACTAAGCCATCCGCTGCTGATACTTTAACCTGCGGACACAGTATCGCTGCTGATATGACTGCTGCCATAAGAATACGAAATGACCTACTTTTCATTTTTTTCATCCTGTTTCCCTCCTTGTGATTCTTAATATGTATACGTTCCCAAATAATATGCCCCTGTTGTTTTGCTTGTAAGTTTCGTAACTTTCACATAATACGTTCCTTTTTTCTTTGGAAGTTTTACTGTCTTAACTTTATCATTCTTTGTGACTTTTACTGTTTTAACCGTTTCCTTTTTGATAAACACAGAATTTAAAACCTCCACCCACAGAATCTTTGGACAATGTAACTGCTTTCTTTTTTGGTAGATGAAACAGAAGCCTTATACCAACGCGCTGCTTTTTCTGTGGAAGTATATATACTGTCAATATCTGATTTTAGATTGATCGCTTTTGATTTCTTATAGGCTGCCTTTTTCTTTGATTTGTCCCTTATATATTCTACATTAATGATCTGATCTTTTGGTGTTTTTAATGCCAGACGATATTTTCCTGCCTCTAATCCATAGAGCAATACACTGTCATATTTATCTGGTTTTACCGTTGTGCCATATCCGACTTTTTTCCATGTCCCATTTACATTTTTCTCAATGTATACTCCAACTTTTTCATGTTTCTCTCCGATGAATGTAATATCAAATTGTACTTTTGAGCGTTTCGCTACGGAAAATGGATGATAGGTTGTTGTCCCTTTTCCAAGTTCATAATAACTTTTCTGATTCGCCATGGAAGTAAATTCGGTTTTGATCACACCAGTTAAAATGATCACTTTGTCTATCTTCTCTGGCAGTTTTACATAAAATTCATCTCCTGTTTTCACGATACCTACATATTCTTTGTCCCCGCCATCATTTAAATTATTTACTATAATTCTTTTCTTTGATGCATCATATACTGGTATTTTTGTCTCATCGTTACTTACGACACCAACCATAAACAGCCCTGGATCTGCAACTTTGATCTTTACCCAGCGGTCACTGCCTTTATAATTCTTATTATATAAATGCATTCCACCGCTCACCAGATATTTCATCATATCTACTTCTGAATCAAACTGATATGCAGTCAATTCCTCTTTGTTCCATTCTTCTGGTTCAACATATCTGGCTGTCTTTTTCTGTGTTATCTTGTCTGTATTAATATTTGTCCTTACATTTGCAGATACTGATGGGCTACACATTGCAATGCTTAAACCTGCTGCTATCAGAACTGCTCCCATTTTCTTGATTCCCCTTCTTGCCATAGAAATTCCTCCTTATATTTTGATTTGGATTAATAATACCCTATTTCATACGTTCCATTTGTTTTCTTTGTAAGCTTTGAGATTCTGATATAATATGTTCCTTTTTTCTTTGGCATTTTCGCTATCTTCGCATTTGCATTTTCTGTTACCTTAATTGTTTTAATTGCTTTTTTCTTTCCCTTTTTATAAATTGTAAACTTGTATCCTCCAGAAACCGTGTTCTTTCCAAGATTCAGAATTCTTTTCTTCTTTGTAGATGTAATACTTATTTTATACCATCTTGAAGTTTTCTCTCCTGTTGTATATATATTCGATGTTTGTCCATCCAGTTTGATCTTCTTTGCTTTTGATTTCTTATATGCTACCTTTTTACTTTTAGAACTGCTTGTATATGAGACTGCATTTAACTGTGTTGTCGGTGCTTTGATCGCCAGGCGGTATTCACCTTTAGTCAATCCATGAACAAAATCATCATCATAAGATGCTGGCTTGATCTTTACCGTATCATCGATTCTTTTCCATTGTCCGTTTTCTTTCTTTTCGATGTGTGCATAAGTGATCTCACTGTTTCGATCGATCGCTGAAATGTTAAATTCCACCGCAGATCTCTTCTTAATTGAAAATGGATGATATGTGGTACTTCCAGTTCCTGATTCATAATAAGTATCTGATGCTTTCATAGATCCAAATCCATCTTTGATCACACCTGTTGTCACAAATATTTTATCGATTTTTTCTGGCATTTGAAGATAGAAGACCTCACCTGCTTTTGCAAGCCTTCCATATTCCAGGTCTCCATCAGATGTCGTTTGAGCTAAAACTTTCTCCTTCGTTGAATCATAGAGATTTATCTTCTGCGATCTATTTCCATCTGTTTGTGTTGCAATTGTAAAATACCCTGAATCTGCAACCGTAATTTTGACCATATGATCCTTTTCCTGAAATTTATCATTGTATAGATGTGTACCACCTGTCTGAAGATAATTTTCAAATTTATCTGTAGATTCAAACTGATATGCTGTGATTTCTGTATAATTCCATTCTTTTGGAGTCGTATATCTCTCTTGCATTTGCATTCTCTGTCCCGCATAAACTATCATCTTGGGACAACTCATAGATACTCCGATCACTGCTGTCATCATTAATGTTGCTGTTTTCTTTAAAATCTTTCTCATGTCTATCATCTCTCCTACTTGATCATTCTATTACTTCATTATTCGTCACAAATAACCTGATCCATCAAAATATCATGCTCCTCTGTCGGTACCTGATCCATCATTAACTCTTTATAACATACCAGAATCTTTGGAAATGTTACTCCATCTAAAAAACGGTCATAGAATCCTGCTCCATGTCCAAGTCTACGGCCTTCTCTATCTGCACTTACACAAGGTATTACCGCCATATCAATCTTCTCTTTCGATAAGATTGGACACCTTCTGGATGGTTCCATGATTCCATATGCCCCTTCCTCAAAATCATCTAAAGCATGAATCTGTCTCACTTCCATGATTCCTTTCCCAATACACAATGGAACTCCGACATTCTTCCCCTGTTTCAGTGCCAATGCTATCAGCTGCCATGTATCAACTTCATTTTTCATACTTGCATAACAAAAAATAGTTTTTGCCTCTTGAAATTCTTTTAACTCTTTTACCTGTTCAAAAATCGACTGATCTGCTTTTTCTATATAATTTTTGTCTAATTTTTTCATCCATTCTTTTACTTGTTGTCTTGCTTCTTTTTTCGTCATGATATCCTCCAGTTTTTTATAAAATTACGCACAAAAAATGAACCTAATTTCTTAGGTTCATTTTATCATAATTTTCTTTCATTGTATGCTATTTCATTATAATGTTTTATATAATTCCATAATCTTCTCGCCAGTTGCAACATCTTCTGAAAATGCAGTCGCACTTCCTGCTGCTGTCCCCATCTTCAGTGCTTCATTATAATCTCCATTACTTCTCAAATATCCTGTGATAAATCCTGCTACCATGGAATCTCCAGCTCCTACAGAGTTCTTAACTTCTCCTTTTGGACAAGGTGTTACATGAACTTCTCCTTCTTCTGTGATCAGGATTGCTCCATCTCCTGCCATGGAAACTAACACATTTCTTGCGCCTTTTTCCTGAAGTTTCTTTGCATACTCAACAATCTCATCATTTGTCTTTAGCACAACATCAAACATTTCTCCTAATTCATGATTGTTTGGTTTGATCAGGAATGGATGATATTTTAATACGTTTAACAACAAGTCTTTTGTTGCATCTACAACGATTCGGATATCTTTTCCCTGCAGACGTCCCATGATTCTTTCATATACATCTGATGGAAGTGTTGCTGGAATACTTCCTGCAAGACTAAAATATCTCCATCTTCTAATTCATCTAATTTCTTAAACATCTGCTCTAATTCATCATCATGAATAACTGGTCCTAATCCATTGATCTCACTTTCTTCGTTGGATTTTACCTTAACATTGATACGTGTCATTCCTTCACGGACTCTGATAAAATCTGGTTTAAATCCAAGTTCTTTCGCTCCTGATTCAATAACATCTCCTGTAAATCCAGCTATAAATCCAAGTCCTACACTATCTACTCCAAGATTAGCAAGCAGATGAGATACATTAATACCTTTTCCTCCACAGAAAATGTATTCTCTTGTTGTCCTGTTAACCTGTCCTAATGTCAGGTTATCTACTTTAATTACATAATCGATTGCTGGATTAAATGTTACTGTATAAATCATGAAAATACCTCCTCAATGTTTGTGATTCTTTTGAACTCTTTGTTTTCTAAATGATCTGTAATGATCTCTGCCTTCTTTAAATCTGCAAATTTAATAGTTGAGATCACATTGAATTTGCTTGCATCCGAAAGAATATATGTTTTCTGGCACTGTTCCATCGCTTTCTTCTTAACTGCTGCCTCTTTCTGATCTGGCGTTGTAAATCCCCGCTTCAGATCAATCCCATTTGTTCCGAAAAAGCCCTTAGTAAAGTTATATTTATCAAGCTGTTCTAATGCTTCTTCTCCAACCAATGCTTCTGTTACCGCTTTAATCTCGCCTCCGATCAAATGGACCTTAAATCCTGCGTTCATCAGTTTTCTCGCATGTGTGATCCCATTTGTCACATAAATAACGTCATATTCTCTGAGATAATCTAACATCATCTCTGTCGTTGTTCCTGCATCAAGATACACGATATCTTCTTTATTGATCAAAGATGCTGCATATTTTGCAATCTTTCGCTTCTCTTCCTGGTGTTTCTTTGACTTGGTTATGACTTCTTCTTCTCTTGATAACACAGATTTGATCGCAGTAGCTCCTCCATGAACCTTGATCAAAAGACCTTGTCGGTTTAATTCCGTTAAATCCCTTCGTATCGTGGACTCTGAGGTGTTCAGTTTTTCTGTCAGTTCTACCACGGTGACTGACTGTTTCTCTCTTAAAATCTCTAAAATGCGTTCAAATCGCTCTTGCGCTAACACAATATCACCTCTTTTCGCTTTTATTTAAGTATATCACAATTTCAATCATAGTCAATCATTTTCTTTCATTTTCAATCACGTATATTCTTCATAATTTGTTCAAGTTTTCAAAATAATTTGAACACATTTGATTTTTATACTAATGAACATAAGGAGGTACTGTAAAATTAAATGCTTCCAAACAGACATTAACCGGTAACATTATTAATAGCTCAAAAAAGAAATGACAGATTTGGATCTTCTGTCATTTCTTTCTCTATTTTTCTTTGAGCATACTCTTGCTTCCTAGATAAGTTGCGATCATATATCCAATATAAATTACGATCACAATGATCAATGACTGAGCTGCTGCTTTTGTTATATTAATTTGTCCTAACGTTGATATCAGAATTTTTGCTGTTTTAATTCCTACATAAGAATGGATCAATGCCAAACTTAAAGGCAGACAAAAATACAATATGATCTGTGCTTTAATCGCACGATTGATCATTTTTTGTGAAGTTCCAATTTTACTCAATAATTTGTATTTTTCAATATTATCTGCATTCTCACTTAATTGCTGTAATGCAAGTACTGCTGCACATGTAATTAAAAATACCAGTCCAATATAAATTGCAATATATGTCATAATCGTACTTAACCCAGTACTCTGTTCGTATACTTCCTCTTTTGAAATTGTCGCTGAATATAGTGAATTTGGCATCTTGCTATTTATGATCATCTGCTTTAAATATTCCGTATATTTTCTTGATACTTTCTGTGCATTCCCCTTCCAGTTCAGATTTAAATATAATGTAGAATAATCCATCTTTAATGACTGGATGATTTCATCATTTAAAATGACTGTTCCCATATCTGTTTTAGCTGCTGCTACCATATAGGTATCTTTTTGTAAGCCATATTTCATTTTATATGTTTTTCCATCCAATGTAAGTTTTTGTTTATCATTAGCCGCCTTTTCCATTATCGGTATCAGATTGCCATAATCACAATTCAATATATATTCATCTGATTTCAAGGTTAATTCTTTTTCTCCGATTGCTTTTCGGATTTTATTATATTCAGATAGTTTTGCAAAAGTTAGTGGAGTTTCATAAAGTTTCTTCACATAATCTTTTGTATAATCTGAATACTTTTCTCTTCCCTTTAATAATGGCTCCATTTTATATCTGCATTTGCGAAATGTACCATTCTGATATATTGTGATCGGTAAAATTTCTTTTGCATCTTTTTTGATCGTTAATCCAAGATCATCTAATTTCTTTATAAACTTTTGCTGCTGTTCTTCCTGATATCCTTTTTCCGATAATCCATAAAAAGTACAATCAAACTTTGTCATATCTTCTAAATCTGTTTTCACTGAAGACGCCAATCCACTTCCTGTCGCAAACGCACTGATTGCTAAAAACAGCATCAAACACAGCATTGACATAGAAACAAATGTTGTGGTAATCTTTGAATTGATCTGTCTTAGCACAAACATATTTAATCCATTATAATAAAATTTCTTACTTCTTTTTGCCAATTCTAATAAGAATCCTGATAACGAAAAGAAGAAGAGAAATGTTCCTACTACACCAAGTAATACGCTGATCTTAAAATCATTGTCCACAGCAAGCATCTGGTTTTTTTGAATTAAATGATATGCTATTCCAAGAATCCCAATGGATATCAAAAACAGAATGACCGACAATATAGGATTTTTTAATCTTGTTTTCTGATTTTTCTTTGCTGAATTCAACAGATTGATCAGTTTATATTTTGATATCGTAATTCCATTAAATATCATCACAATAATAAAAATAATTGCAAAATACAAAATAGTCTGAATAAATGCCGTTTGCGAGAAAACAAACTTAAACTCTTTCATCTGAACCGCAAACATCTTTGCTGTCAACATCGCAAGTCCTTGTGATAAAAACACACCTGAAACCAATCCTGCGATCAATGCCAAAACACCGATCAATAAAGTCTCTATCAGAAGAATCTTTGATACCTGTCGTTTTTCCATTCCTAACAACAGATAGATTCCCATTTCCTTATGCCGCCGCTTCATTAGAAACTGATTTGCATAAACAATCAGAAATCCAAGAATAATTGCAACAAACACAGAAATTCCATTAATGATCACAGACATTAGATGCATCATTGATTTCTGGCTTGCATTCAGCTTTAAGACAGCCTGTTGTGCCTGAACAGAATTAAACATATAAAACAAACAAATTCCAAATGTTAATGTCAGAAAATAAATCGTATAATCACGGATACTCTTTTTGACATTACTTAATGCGATCTTAGAATACATTTGTACTGTCACCTCCAAGCAATGTCACAACCTCAATGATACGGTCAAAAAATCGTTTTCTCGAATCATTTCCTCGAACCAATTCATTAAAAATCTTTCCATCCTTGATAAACAAAATACGTTTACAGTAACTGGCTGTAAATGCATCATGTGTTACCATCAGAATCGTTGCATTTAATTCCACATTCATCGTTTCCATACTGTCAAGCAGCATTCTGGCCGCCTTGCTGTCCAAAGCTCCTGTTGGCTCATCCGCTAAGATCAGAGATGGATTTGTAATCATCGCTCGGGCACTTGCCACTCTCTGCTTCTGTCCTCCTGACATTTGATATGAATATTTGTTCAATACTTCTGTGATCATCAACTTTTCTGCGATTGATCTGACTCTGTCTTCAATTTCTCTTGCAGGAATTTTCATGATCGTAAGCGCCAACGCAATGTTTTCAAATGCTGTCAATGTATCTAACAGATTAAAGTCTTGGAAGATAAATCCTAATTCCTCTCGTCTGAATCTTGAAAGATGTTTTCCTTTCAATTTTGTGATATCCATTCCATTGATCATAATATTTCCCGCAGTCACCTGATCGATCGTTGAAATACAATTTAATAATGTCGTCTTCCCACTTCCGGAAGCCCCCATAATTCCAATATACTCCCCCTCTTCCACTTCAAAACTGATACGATCGATCGCTTTTGTAAGATTCGCTTTACTCCCATAATATTTTTCTATATTATCTACTTTCAATACAGAACTCATTTTTCCATCTCCTTATCTTTTTTGGTTTCTCTTATTGTCTTGTCTATAATATACCAGTAAATCATCTTCGTATCCATCGAACTTCCTTACACAAAACTTACAATTTTGTCATATTGCTATTTTATCAAAAAGCTACTATACTAAACTTAACATGACTATATAAAGGAGGGACTCAACATGTTTTTAAAAAATGAAGATGTAAAAATTGGCACAATTCCTGATGCAAATGGTTCTGATAACCCATTAAAGAAAATGGAATTCTTAACAGAAAAAGAAATGAAAGATAGCAGTCGTCTGTTCGGAAAAGTCATCGTACCACCTGGTTCTGCTCTTGCATATCACACTCATGAAGGTGAAGGCGAAGCTTACCATATCCTTCAGGGAAAAGGACTTTATAATGACAATGGTACAAAATATGAAGTACATCCAGGAGATACTACATTCACATGTGATGGAGCCGGACATGCCATTGAGAATATCGGAGACGAAGATCTTGTATTTATGGCACTAATCTTACTTGATAAATAATCTTGAAATCTAAATATAGCATAATATGTAAAGAGGTGTCTATTTGTTAAAAACAATAGGCACCTCTTTAATTTATCTTAAAATCTATGAAATTCTGGTTTCATCTTTTCAAAAGTATAAATTCCATCAAAACCAATATCTTTTAAAATCTTCTGTGACTCCATTACGCAGTCACCGATCCGGTCTGCATTATGTGCATCTGATCCAATCGTAATGATCTTACCTCCCATATCATGATACAGTTTCAGAATTCTTTTGATGGCATTAGACTTTTCAGTTTATATGCACGGCTTGAAGTATTAAGTTCAATCCTTTTCCGTCTGCGATCACAACTTCAAAAATCTGCTCGATCAGATCCTGAATCTTTTCAAATTCGATTTCTCCTTGCTTATCATATCTTTTGATCACATCAAGATGACCAAGAATGCTGTAATCTTTGTATACTTTAACAACATCCAAAATCTCCTGATAATACCTTCGATTGTATTCTAACTGTGTCTTTCCTTCCTGTGGCTCTTGTCTCCAATATTCTTTGTTTTCAACTTGATGACAAGAAAAGATTACAAAATCAAACGGATACTGTCTGAATGTTTCTTCATACGCTTTCGTCGTATGCGTCTGAATTCCAAATTCAATTCCTGTCTTTAATGTGATCTGCCCTTTATACTTATCTTTCATTTTTTCCATTTCTTCAAAATAAGCATCATAATCACAATTAACGACAGTTGGCACATCATAATCTGAATGTTCTGTAAAACATAATTCATCCATCCCTAATTTGATCGCTTTCTGAATTTCAAGTTCCATTGGGAAATCTGTGTCTTCACTAAAATGTGAATGTACATGATAATCTGCAAACATTGTAAACCTCCTGTCTGATCATTCTTCATTTAAAAAAATCATAGAATTTCTTGGGAAGCCGATTGTTACTTTCGTGTATTCTTCTTCTTTAGATTCGATGTAAAAACTTAGTTGTAATTTGCTGCAAAGTTTCTTACACAAATATAACCCCATCCCTGTTGATTTTTGATAGTTTCTTCCTGTAGTTCCAGTATACCCTTTGTCCGTGATCCTTGGCAAATCTTTTGGTGAGATTCCAATTCCATTGTCTCTGATTTCCAGAAGTATTTCATTCTTTTCACATCTTGCACAAAATGATATTTCTGCTTCTTCTTTTTTATATTTTATTGCATTGCTGATAACTTGATTTAATATAAATAAAACCCATTTTTCATCGCTGAAGATCTTCTGATCCAGATTCTCTATTTTAATTTTTATCTTATTTCCGATCAGACTTTTTGCATTTGCTTTTACCGCATTTTCTACCACTTCTTTTAAACTTAACTCTTTCACTAGATAGTCTTTCTCTACACTATTACTCCTCGCATAATACAATGCCTGCTCCAAATAATAATTGATCTGCTGCATTTCTTCATCCATTGCCCGTGTGATCTCACTTGGATGATTTTCAAGGATCAGTCTTGTTGCTGCCAATGGTGTTTTTACTTCATGAATCCACATCTCAATATATTCTCGGTATCCTGCTGCCTCTATCTTATATTTCAATATCTCATCATTCATGGACTTGTTGCACGTCTGCAATATTTCATATAGAAACTCTCCTTCTGCAAAATCTGGCAATTCTAACATTTCTGTTATCATGCATTTTTGTTCCAATATATCCAGTTTTGCTTTCACTTTTTTATAATACCGATATTTTTTCATATACCGCTGGCATAAATAAACTCCTTCCAGAATCAATCCGATCAACAGCAAATATATCATAAGAAAATAATTCACTTCAAAAATAAAAAGCAACACTTCCAATAATCCCAAAAATACAATATATATCAGAATCTGGGCATACTCCATTCTAAACAAATCTTTGGTTTTCATATCATATAACCCTGCCCTCTTTTTGTTTTTATAAAATCTTTCAGTCCTGCTGCTTCTAATTTTTTTCTCACTCGATTTATATTCACTGTTAATGTATTATCATCAATAAATTCATTTGACTGCCATAAAGATTCCATTAATTGATCTCTGCTTACAATATTCTCTTTATGTTGCAACAATGTATACAATATTCTTATTTCGTTTTTACTAAGCTCAATCTCATGATCTTTATAAATAACAGTACTGTTATTCAACTGTAATTTTAAGTCCTTTATTATTGTTAAAGAATCATTCACCGTTTCTTTCTGTGTCCGTTTCAACATTGCCGAAATTCTCGCCAATAAAATTTGTGTATTATATGGTTTGGTAACAAAATCATCAGCCCCCAGATTTATGCTCATTAACTCATCCATCTCACTATCTCTGCTAGTAACAACAATGATCGGTACTTCTGATTTCTCTCTGATTGTTCTGCACACATAATAACCATCATAAAACGGAAGATTAATATCTAATAAAATCAGATCTACGTCTTCTCTCAAGCAATCTTCAACAACGGTATCAAAACGATCTAACGCTATGATCTCATATCCGTATTTACTTAACAAAATCTTTAATTCATTTCGAATTGGTTCATGATCTTCCACGATCATAATCTTTGCTTTCATTTGCTTCCTTCCCACCTTTCCTTAAACCTTTCTTTATCGTATATAATATCATAAACCTTTGTAAAAGAAAAAGCGCCTCATATCTTGAGACGTCTTTTTTGAATTCTTATTCTTTATTTTTTAGGCTGCAGAGATTCTTTTCCACCCATATATGGTCTTAAAACTTCTGGAATTGCAACGCTTCCATCTTCTCTTAAGTTGTTCTCTAAGAATGCGATCAGCATTCTAGGTGGTGCTACTACTGTATTATTTAATGTATGCGCAAAGTAATTTCCATTTTCACCTTTGATACGGATGCGCAGTCTTCTTGCCTGTGCATCACCAAGATTAGAACAGCTTCCTACTTCAAAGTATTTCTTCTGTCTTGGAGACCAAGCTTCTACGTCAACAGATTTTACTTTCAGATCTGCTAAATCACCAGAGCAGCACTCTAATGTACGAACTGGGATATCCATAGAACGGAATAAATCAACTGTGTTCTTCCATAATTTTTCATACCAATCCTTGCTTTCTTCTGGTTTACATACAACGATCATTTCCTGTTTCTCAAACTGATGAATTCTGTAAACACCACGTTCTTCAATACCATGTGCTCCTTTTTCTTTTCTGAAACATGGAGAATAGCTTGTTAGTGTTTTTGGTAATTCTGCTTCTTCTGTTGTTGTATCAATAAATTTACCGATCATAGAATGTTCACTTGTACCGATCAGATATAAGTCTTCGCCTTCGATCTTATACATCATCGCATCCATTTCATCGAAACTCATAACACCTGTTACAACATTGCTTCTGATCATGAAAGGTGGTACACAATAAGTAAATCCTCGATCGATCATGAAGTCTCTTGCATAAGCAATGACTGCAGAATGTAATCTTGCGATATCTCCCATCAGATAATAGAATCCATTACCTGCAACTTTTCTTGCACTGTCAAGATCGATTCCATCAAAACTTTCCATGATTTCTGTATGATATGGAACTTCAAAATCAGGAACAACTGGCTCACCAAATCTTTCAAGTTCTACGTTTTCACTGTCATCTTTTCCGATTGGTACAGATGGATCAATGATATTTGGAATTGTCATCATGATCTCTTTGATCTTTTCTTCAACAACTTTTTCTCTTTCACTTAATTCTTCAATACGATCAGCAGATGCTGTAACCTGTTTTTTACTTCTTCTGCTTCTTCTTTTTACCCTGTCCCATCAGTGCACCGATCTGTTTGGATAATTTATTACGATCCGCACGAAGTGCCTGAACTTCCTGTTTGATCTCACGGTTTTCTTTATCCAGTTCAATGACCTCATCAACTAACGGTAATTTACGATCCTGGAATTTGTTTTTGATGTTCTGTTTTACTACATCTGGATTTTCTCTTAAAAATTTAATATCTAACATTTTTTCCTCCAATTATTTATTGATACATTTTTCTAATGTCAATTTTTCCTCATTTGATAATGCTACTTTTGAAGCACCATTTCTAATTTCTTTTGCATAGACATAAGTTGCATTCTGACTGCTCATTCCATTTAAAAGTGTTCCATTATTATTATGGTCAAGTAATGCGATTACAAAGCTTGTTTCTCCACCCATATCAGAAAATGCATTATATTTTATAGACTTCCATCTTAGAAAAACTACTCTTATGCTCTTCGTCAATTCTCTGTT
>ENA-OQOA01000354-OQOA01000354.1-human-gut-metagenome-genome-assembly--contig:-NODE-354-length-21641-cov-5.173190_pt1 | contig 21641 bp, 25 predicted proteins | sample MGYA00242633_ERZ504888 | MGnify/ENA primary metagenome ERZ504888 (study PRJEB26092, sample SAMD00036372) | human gut metagenome | host: Homo sapiens | study: EMG produced TPA metagenomics assembly of...
CAAACGTGCACTCGCATTAACTGCCCGTAAATTTGTGCGCTTAGCTTTCGACTGCTGAAAGACAATCGCCTATACTGTCCAGCAAAGTAGATTCCATCTACTTGCTGATGAGCTACGCCCTGTTCATTTTTAAAAATTTGAACGACAGGGCTTAGGTGGATGTTTTTTTGTCTTCATGAGATATATACAAAAATATATGTTTTTTTGTGTTATTTATCTCTTGACATCACACCGCTGGACTATATCATACAAATCATTAGTTACCGTTTCTAGTTACCATTTGCAATAATATAAGAATTCATATGATACGATGCTCTTTTATGAACACTGGCTCCACCCAATATATTACATGAACTCTTGCTATTATTTTTCTCCTCCTTTCCTTTATTATTTTGTATAATTTCCGACTACATGTATTGTACTGTCGGATTTATTTGTAACAAAAACACTGTATTCCCCTGTTTTTTTATATTAAATGTCTTTTTTGCCATATCTGTTGTCTCTACATACATTCTTCCTATACTTTTTGCTACAATTCCTATACGTATTTTCTTTGTTGGAAACACACTTGCCTCTACAGTAATTTTACTTCCTGCATTTTTATGAAATGTTTTCGTTTTCTTTTCTGTTTTTAGTCCAACTTTCCAGTTTACATTAACTCTTGTAGCAAATGGTAATATTTCTTGATTTTCCTCTACTTCTTCCTTATATCCATTTTCTAACATCCAATTAGGTGAAAAATAATATCTTGTTCATTTTCTTCTGCAGCTACTGGAATATTTAAATTAATTAAATATATTACACTAACAAGCACTATCATTAATACCTTTTTTACAAACATCTTTTCTCTCCTCTACTCTTCTTCCGTTATCACCATATAATGTCCACCCGCTATCGCTTTTTTCGCCCCTAGATTTTCTAAAAATACCCGATACCGTCCATCTTTTTTTACCTTTAAGTGGCTTACCAGATTTACCCCATTCTCTATATAAGTTTCCTCTCCATCCTCATCAATAATTCCAATTGCTATATGTGTTTCAGGGTGTTCTTCTTCAAACCCCATACAGGCAGCCACTTGAACACAAGTTCCCTTTTTTAAGTGTCCTTCTTTTGTCTCTATTCTCTCTTTCGGCTTGATCTTCCATGTAAATGGTTTTCCATCATTCTCTTTTAATCTTTCATTTTTTATCATGCACTTTTTGATTCTGGTTTTATCATACATTCTATACTTTGCTTTCTGATCCTTTATATCCCCTTCCGTTCCAACATTGATCTCCTCTCTTGTTTCATCTGCAATCTTATCGTATGTCTTTACAAATCCTATCCCTGAAGCAAATACCGTAGTTGCACTAAGTATGATCATTCCAAATAAGACACTTACAGAAATTCCTCTTCGCAACCTTCTTTGTTGTCGATAAGATTTCATTCGTTCCATTCGTAGCTTTAATACTTCCTTACTCTCATATAACCCCGCTGTTGTATATCTTCCATATCTGATCTCTTCCATAGAAATATCTATGATCGTAGAAAAATATCCCTTTACATCTGGCAGATATTCACATACTGTCCTGTCACAGTATGTTTCTCCCCATTGATCTAATTGATAAAAAACATCCTTTAACGCAGGTTGAAACCAGTATATACAACAGATAATGTTCGCCAAGTGTTTCCAAATGAGATCATGATGTTTATAATGAATCAATTCATGTGTAAATATCATATTTAGCTGTTGCGGATCATAAATTCTTGGCAGAATGATTCTTGGTTTCAAAATTCCATATAACATTGGTCCGCCTGCTTTTTCTAAGATCACTACTTGAATTTCTTTATGAACCCCTAACTTTTTTGATATGCTTTTTACCATACTTTGAATTTCTTCGCCACATGGATCTGCATTTAAAATATCCTTCCTTATTGCTCTGTATTTCTCTAGAAATCTGATCGTAAAAATGATCGTTCCAACCAGCCAGATGATCATCAAAATTCCAATGCCCCACTTGATCGGACCTGTAACTTCAAATACATAAGTACTCTTCTCAAATCCATTTGCATAGATCAACGTGATTGGTATGGCAAACATCAATAATACCATCTTCCATATCAGATAATTGATATCAATATATCCCTTGTGTTCTATCAAACGTCCTACAGCCTTCCAAAAAAGATATAAGATCGTTCCAAGCAGTGTACATAAGAATATTCCGCTAAATATTTTTATTATGATTATCATCAAAATCAAAGTCATCTAAGATCCCTCTTAACTCTTCCCCGTCTTCTTTTGTCAGTTTCTCTCCTAATGCACTTACTAATCGTTTTGCAGATCCGTCAAACCAACGATCTAAAACTTCCTCAGCTTGATATTTGCCATATGTTTCTTCATCGATCAATGGCTGCACATATGCTTTTCTTCCTTTCTTGGTAACTTTGATATATCCCTTCTCTTCTAGCCGGAACAGATATCCGCGGATACTTGTTCTTTTATAATCTTTATTGAGCTTTTCTTTGACTGTCTCTATCAGATCAAGAAAAGGAACTTCTCCTTGATAATCCCAAATGCATTGCATGATTCGTTCTTCTAGTCTGGTTAATTCTTCCATTTTCGTATTCCTCCTTTCTTTTATGTTCTATTTTTAGGTTACTTCTATTTTAACATTGTTTTGTATTTAACACAATATATCTACAGGTTATTTTTTTCAATAAAATAATCATTCTATGAAAAAAATCACTGAATCCATATAATTCATATGAACTCAGCGATTTATCTACTATTCTCCGATCAAAACCTTCTTACCTTCAAAGGCAAATCCATAATGTCTGATTACGCATCCACGACCGTCAATGCCGTCACCGCTCCAACAATACATAAGATTCCCACAACATCGATCATTCCAAAGGCCTGTCCAAGCACAGTTGCGGAAAGAATCGTTGCAACCAGCGGTTCCACGCATCCAAGCATACTTCCCTGAACTGGTCCTAACATGGAAATCCCATGGAGATAACAGGAAAACGCCACGATCGTTCCTAAGAATACAACTCCAATTGTCATTGCAACCGTCATGATATCCCAATGTCCTGGGATACTCCATACTTTTGTAAATGGAGTTACCAAAACTCCACCGACAAACATTCCCCATCCTGTTGTCTCTAAAGTACCAAATTCGTCTAATAATTTCTTTGGCTGCACGTTATAAACTGCAAAAGCAAAAGCGGATAACAATCCCCAGAATAATGCTGCATTGGTGATCACTAAGTTTTTTATACTTCCATGTGTTGCAAGCAAAAAGATTCCTACGATCACAGTTGCCAGTACAAGCACTTCTTCTTTCTTTTGGAAAATCTTTTTTTCCACTAATACAAAGAACACCATAATTAAGATTGGTGCAGAATACTGAAGAACTGTCGCAGTTCCCGGATTTGACTCCTGAATGGCAAGGAAGTACGTCATCTGACACATAGCCATTCCAATCATCCCGAAGATCAGCTGATTGACCGCTGAATCTTTTCTTTTCCATACACGAAAAATTGAATTCCCTTTTCTCTGATACATAAGCAACAGCAGGCAGATTCCTGCCCCTAATAATCTGACTGTCACAAGCCACGTAGCCGTCAGATCTTTTGCATCAAATAAATATTTCCCCATCACACCAGACATGCCCCAGCAGCATCCTCCTGCAACTGTGAAGCAGATTCCTTTTAAACTTCGATTCATAAATACATTTCTCCTCGTATCTGTATTTTTATCTATTCTTCTGTGAGTAAATTATCAAATTCACATTTCTCAAATTCCTGAATGGAAATATTTTTCTTGTTTGGATTGGCGTATACAAAAGTCTTATCTACATTTTCTAGGTAATTTTGAATCTTATCATTTGTCGCACTGATGATTGCCTGGAATCCTAGATTCCTGATCAGGTCAATACAACTTGCAACTTTCTCTGCATCCATCTTAGAGAATGCTTCATCTAAGACAACTAGACGGATGCTTGGATTTCTTCGTACTTTTGGTGAAAGATGAATTCCATAGGCCTGTGCAAAACTTGCGAGTAATGCAACATATAATGGGTTCTGTCCTTCTCCACCAGAGTTTTTCTTGATCATCTTACTTAATCCGATCGTCAGTTTTTCATCACCATCCACAATCTGTTCCATATCAAAGGACAGATACGTACGATAATCAGAATATTTCTGCATATCACGTTTCGCATTCTCAAGTTCTTCACCGGTTGCACCTTCTGCGGGATAAAGATCTCGATCAATTCATTCATCAGTTCCCCGTATTTATTCTCATGTTCCATAGAGAAGAGATTCATCTGGTCATCCATCGTTGTATTTAAGACAGATGGATCGATATTCAGAGAATCATCCATAAACATTGGATAATATTTTCCATCGGCTCCTGTATTTCTTGTGATCTTAAACTGGTATTTATCTTTCCCAAAGTCGAGTCCACTGATCATGCGGTTTAATTCATCCCTGCGCTGATAAGCTTCCCTGATCGCGCTTCGAATCTTGTATACAAAGTCATCTTTGAAATGTTCCATTGCTGTTTTGGCCTGTTTTGCAGCTTTTTCACGATACATTTCCATGTGATCAGATGATAATTCCTTATAAAGCTTGTCATACACATCATTATTCTCATCTACTGCTGAGAATGTACGGTTCGGATATTCCCTTAAATATGCAGTTCTGACTTCCACAAGCTTTCTATATTCTTCTTCCTTCTTCGTTCCGGCATCATAGTATTTCCTTGCTGCACGTTTTTTGAGACGTTCATAGTCTTCGGTGTCTGTCTTCTCGATCTCTTGTGCAAACTGCTGCTCGTACTCTCCATTTGCCGGTAATTCATTCTGTGCACGGATCAATGCTTCATTCTGGTCAATGATCTGCTGTCTGCATTCTTTTAATGCATTCTGTGTTGCCCAGATTGCTTCTTTCATTGCATTGATCTCTTGTTTGCAATCTTCCTGTTTTAACCTGTTCTGGTCTCTTTCCTCTTCCAGACCTTTTAAGGCACCTTCTCTTAATTTTGTCAGCTGATTTTCTAAATCTTCATATTCTTCCTGACGTTCTTTCGCACGTTCCAGTGTTTCCTGCTGTTTTAAATATTCTTCGGCTGACTGTGGAAGATATTCATAGTCCAAAATAACGGCAGCACTTAAAACTTCTTTTTCTAATGGATCTTTTTTATCAAAGATCTTATCCTTTTCTTTCTCTAATTCTTTGATCCTGTGGCGTAAACTGTTGTCTCCAATGTAGGAATTTCTTGTGTACTGTTTTGGATCTAATCGTTTTAACTGGAAATTTTTATAAAGCATTCCATCTGGTGTGATACCAGTACGGCAATTTCTTAATTCATCGATCGTCTCACATTTGATCACACGCCCGATCAAGGATTCTATCAGCTTTTTCACATAAGACTGTTCTGCAAGAACTTCTTCTGACAATGCATTTTCCTCAACCTTCATGTCCTGCTTATCAATCTTTTGTGTGTCTGCAATCGAAATTCTCCAGTATTTCTTCTGATCCATATCACGATAGATTTCCATGGCATCCTTGACGTATTTTGGTTCCACGATCAGTGTTAATTTATTCGATCCTAAATATCCTTCGACCGCTTTATGCCATCTCTCATCTTTCATATCTAACAGATCGGCAAGCACATTTACCTTTACAAAATCACCACATTTTTCGCTTAATTTCATCTGTAATTCATATCTTGCATCCAGAACTTCTTTTGGATACGCTTTGTTACCCTTTTTCAGTTCTTTCAACTCATCAGAAATGGATTTTTCCTGTTTCTTTAAGGTTCTTAGTGCAGACGCATTATCTTGTCGTTCTTCCTCAGTTTCTTTTCTTAAGATATCCAATGTATGTTTTAATCGGTTTAGATCATCTTCTGTGATATCTCCCTGTTCAAATTTCTCGATATCCCAGATTGCCTGATTTGGCGTAATATCGAGATCACACCATTTTTTTAAGTCTTTTGATGTCTGTTCCCAACGCTGTACGGAATGATTTAACTGTCCTAACAACTCCTGAACATCCTTTTTCCTTGTTGCGATCTGATCGTATCCACTTCCTGCGATCTGTGCTACTAATGCATCGTATTCTTTGGCGAGTTTCTCTAGTTTCTTCTCAAGAACTGTTTCATTCTCTTCCTGTGTCTTTAGATCTTTCTCTCCATCTTCAATCTTTTGCTGTAATAGATGAATATCTGTTTTTAATTTCAGGACATCCAGTTTGTTCATGCGGTACTGGCAATAATCCTGTTCCTCTTTTTTGGTCTTGAATTTAACGAAACTTTCTTTGATCTCTTCTAAGCTCTTTGCTTCCTTTAATGTATCTTCGATTCTCTGACGCATTCTTCCATACTGCATCACGCTTTCCTGCATATCTTCAATATGAATGTCCTGCTCCATACAAATGTATTCTTTCACAAAATCTTCGAGCTTGATATTCATTTTAAATGGAATCGCGCGTTTAAACAGTCTTGGAAATTTCTCCATATCAAGACCGCCAAGATAGATGTCATACATCTGTTTTCTAAATCTCTCGTTGCTTGTTCCAAAATAGAAATCTTCTTTTTTGAAGTTTTTCTGCATATATTTGCGGAGTTCCGAAATTGTCATCGCATGCTCTTCCGTACGGTAAGCATCCTCTAAAATGCCGCCTTTGTGCCAGAAAAATAATCTGGATGTATCATTTCTTGCTGTATCTACGTCAAATACAACTCCCAGACATTCTTTTTCGTCAGATTCTGTCTGTGTAAATTCAAGAACGATCGTTGTGGAGAAGTTTTTATTTCTCAAATAAGTAACTTCATCTTTCTCTCCAACCGCAACCATTCCTCGCAGGTATTCGATCAGATTTCGATCGGAATCGTCTGCTGCCGCCTTATTAAAGAATCCACGACCATCTGTATTCGCATATAAAACGATCTGCATCGCATCGATCACTGTTGACTTTCCACTTCCAGAATGTCCGGTAAAAAAGTTGATTCCATCGTTGAAACTTAATACTTTCTGATCTATATAATGCCAGTTATTCAGGCATATCTTCGATAATGCCAGAAATGGCTGCTTCGTCTTCGTCAAACTCACTGTCTACTTCCTCCTTGCTGAAACTTTCGATCAATCTGCGAATGTCATCTCCTAGTAACACGACATTCACGCATGGATAGATCATCATTCTTGTCTCGTCATTTAACTCTTCTAATACATCGAGTGGTTCGATGATCTGATATTTCTTTAATAATGCGATGGAACGACGCATCTCAGTGATGGATGGCAAGGTTCTCATCAGATGGAAATCATTGATCTTTTCATGGATTTCTCCTAATGATGTATACACACTTGTATTCGATGAAGCCTCTGCCATATGTTCATCATACAATAATTTTAAAATCAGAAGATAAATGGTTGATAATCTGGAAATCTTCTCTCCGATCAAAGTTTCTCCTTCGATATAAAAGACTCCCAGATGCAGATTTTCTCTTAATTCGATTCCTGAAATCTTAAAATATTCTCTTAAAAATTCCTGATGCAGGTCAATGGTTCTAAATTCTTTATTGTATACAAGTCTTCCGCTCTTTTTATCATATTTTCTTTCTAATACAAATGTCTGTTTTAACAACGTACGGATCACTTTCGTGACCGCATTTTTTTCTTCGTCATTCAATTCTTCATAATACGGTATCATGATTTCGGTTTCCTCCTTACAAAAGTTAATGCCGGATAGCGGTAACTTCCATTATCGATCAATTTATCGTCTCTCTCGATCACTTTATATTTACTGTTTCTTCTCGTGCTGTAATCGTAGGCAAGAATTAATTTCTCAAAGGACTCTTCATCCCTGATATCAATATCCTTAACTTCCATATGATCATCATGCATGTAAGCTTCAATAAAATCTTCAATCTCAGCCTGCTGGTATCTTGTATGAATCTTATTTAATCTTAGGACATCTTCTCTTGATAATTCTTCCTGCTGCTTTTCTTCTTCTACCTGACTTGCAAAATCTCTTCGTTTTCTCTTCTTATACAAAGACTTCTCTGAAAGCACTTCAAAATGAGAGAGATTCATACTCTGTCCGACCTTCTCGATCTTTTCCTCGCTGTCCTTAGAATCCCCAATCGTCTTTAACAGCTGGATCATCAGACCTCTTGTGTCGGATTCTCCATTCAGCATGTAATTCATACGCGTTACTGTTGCCCTGATATATTTGGAATGTTCTTTATCCATGTTAGAAATTCGATGTTCAATATCATCAAATCCTCGCTCGATCGCATTGATGATACTTAAAACATCTTCACCTTTTTCTTTATCTGCTTTCTTCTGTACCTGTTCCATCCATGGAATGTCTTCTCGCATTTCTCTTAAACATCGTTTGATATCATTTTTATATAGGTAGAAGTTATCATTTGTCTTTAAGATATGATATTTCTTCTCAACGATCTCCTCGACGTAACCTTCCAAATGTTCTGCCAGCACTTCTTCGTATGATTTCTGTTTTAGCAGGCGGCTGAAGAAATGGTCCATGTTGTGTAACATATCCTGCAAGGCTTTATTTAATTTCTTTGTATTAACAAGCGCTGTTTTTAACATGGCTAAGTTCATCTTCTTATCATGCCAGAATGAAAACAGTGTTGCGTATACATTCTGGATATAGATCTCTGTGTCATCCGTTGATGGGTTGACCAGTTCTTCAAATGCTGTTAAAAATACCGCTGCATAATCTGGAATGATGATATTGGTCGTTAATGTTGAGAAATCTTCGATCCTCTTTAACCATCCCGTTTTGATCAGCCAGTTTAAGATCCTGTTTGGCGGTGTCTGGCTTGTATCAGTTTCTGATTCAAATTCTTCAGGGGATAACCAGATCCGCTGGCTTTCGTTCCAGTCTTCTAATACCTGAAGGCATACTTCTTTACTTAAATAATAATTGTTATATTCATATTCTTCGTTGATCTTCAGCAAGGCTTCCATATAAAGTTCTCTGTTCATCGAACGAAATAAACTCCAGAATGAATCTGGGATATCGTAGGCAAATTTCATAGGTAACTTCCTTCTTTGGTTGTACTTTATTCTCTGATTCTTTATTTTAACTGATTCGAATGACCTCGTAAAGTAATTTCCTATGAAATAACGATTGACACAAGTCCGAAATCAGACTATAATTATCATAATCTCCTAGTCCGATTTCGGACTTGATATAATTGTTATTAAGAAAGGAAGTCACTATGGAATCAAAACAAAATCGTGCCTTAAAGGAATTTGATTCGCTCTATAAGATGATTGATGATGTCTACCATGAGATCGCTCTTTCCATGCATCTTACAGATTCGGCATTTCTCATTTTATATTGTCTGTTAGAACTTGGAGATGGCTGCTCTCAGAAAGATATCTGCAAACTTTACTCTATCTCAAAACAAACGGTGAATTCTTCCGTAAAATCTCTGGAAGACAAAGGATTTTTGGTCCGTAAAGCCGGGGTCGGAAGGGATATTCACTTATTCTTTACAGAGTTTGGACGAAAATTTTCTGAAGAACATATCGGCCCTGTCTTTGATATGGAAAATGCTACATTTGAATCTATGAAACCTTCGGAGTGTGAGCTGCTGCTTTCTCTTACGAGAAAATATGTCCAGATTTTAAAGAAAATATGAAACAATATATCTTAGAGGAAAAGGAGTTTTAGTTTATCATGAAGATTCAGTTATCGGATCATTTCACTTACAAACGTCTGATCCGTTTTGTATTCCCATCGATCATTATGATGATCTGTACTTCCATGTACAGTATTATTGATGGATTATTTATTTCCAATTTTGCAGGAAAAACAGCATTTGCTGCGGTTAATCTGATCCTTCCTGTTGCAATGGGTGTTGGAGCGATCGGATTTATGATCGGTTCTGGTGGAAGTGCGATCGTTGCAAAAACGCTTGGTGAGGGCAAAAAGAAAAAGCAAATGAATATTTTTCTATGCTGATCTTTACAGCTTTGATCGGTGCCACGATCTTATCAATCTTTGGATTTATTTTTATCCGACAGATCTGTATGGCGCTTGGTGCGCGTGGACAGCTGCTTGAATATGCGTCTACTTATGGGCGGATTATGTTTGTATCACAGCCAATGTTTATGATGCAGACAATCTTTTATAACTTCTTTATTACAGCTGAGAAACCTTCTTACAGTCTTCGTATGTCTTTGATCTCTGGCGTGATCAATATTGTGTTTGATTATCTCTTTATCGGAGTTATGCATTATGGCGTTGCCGGAGCTGCGGTTGCAACTGCCATGGGTGAATATGTTGGCGGGCTTGTACCGTTGATCTATTTTGCACGGAAAAATAACAGCAGCCGTCTTCGCCTTGTGAAACCTGTCTGGAGAAAAGATATCTTATTAAAGACTTGTTTAAATGGTTCTTCGGAATTTATGACAAATGCTTCTTCTTCCGTTGTAAATATGCTTTATAATACACAGTTAATGCGCCTTGCTGGTGCGGATGGTGTTGCGGCTTATGGTGTGATCATGTATGCAAACTTTATCTTTGCTGCGATCTATCTTGGCTATTCTATGGGAAGCGCACCGATCACCAGTTATAATTATGGAGCTGGAAATCATTCGGAATTAAAGAATATGTTGAAGAAGAGTTTATCCTTGATTGCTGTAACTGGAGTTTGCTTAACTTTGATCTCTGAATTTTTTGCTCATCCACTGATCAATATCTTTGTTGGATATGATGCTGATCTATTTGCTATGACGTTTCATGGATTCCGGTTGTATTCATTTGTGTTTTTGATCAATGGATTTAATATCTGGGCTTCTTCATTCTTTACAGCGCTTAATAATGGGGTTGTTTCTGGGATGATTGCTTTTCTTCGAACTTTGCTGTTTCAGATTGGATGTATTATGCTGCTGCCGATTTTGCTTGGATTGAATGGAATCTGGATGGGAGTTGTTGTGGCGGAGTTGTTGACACTTGTTGTTACGGTTTATTTTTTGCGGAGTAGAAGGAAAATTTATCATTATTAAATTGTGTAAGTAGGCTTTCGTATATGTGACAGAAATAAAATCAGAATAAATATTTATAAGCACATCGTAGAAAAAGAACAGCTTATCATTTTGACAGCTGCTCTTTTTCAAATAACTTGTTTATTGATTTAATTTTCCAAACAATTTCTTCATCTCTGGGTAAAGTTCTCTAAATTTTTGATACTTCTGATTATATTTTTCTGCTAGTTCTTTTTCTGGTTTTATTACCATTTTTTCTTTACTTAACTTAAGAGAAGCACTTTCCACATTTTCATATACCCCACATCCTACTGCTGCCAATATAGCAGCTCCATATCCTGGGCCTTCTTCTGTTTCTAAGCGTTTAATTTCTATATTTAATACATTTGCGATAATCTTACACCAGAGATCACTCTTGGCTCCACCACCACAAATTGTTGCTGATTTTATCGGAATATCTTGTTTCTTTGCTATCTCTACACAATCTCTGATTGCATATGCGACACCTTCAAGAACCGCCAAGGTCATATCTTCTCTTTTTGTGTCCATCGTCATTCCAACAAATGTACCTCTTGCATTGCTGTCATTGTGTGGAGATCTTTCGCCCATTAAATATGGAAGGAAATAAACAGAATTTTCTCCTAACTTATCAATCTTATCCTGTTCATTATTATAATCTTTTGTTTCAAGAATGTTTTCCATCCACCATTTATTACAGGAAGCTGCACTTAGAATACACCCCATCAAATGATATTTCCCATCTGCATGATCAAAGGAATGTAATGCGTTGTTAGAATCTACCTCAAATCGGTCATTGGAAATAAAAACAGTTCCAGACGTTCCCAAAGATATATTACATCTTCCTCCTCCAACTGTACCAGTTCCAATGGCTGCTGCTGCGTTATCTCCAGCTCCAGCAATGATCTTCACATTTTCATTCATTCCAAACTTTTCTGCATTTTCTTTTTTAGCGTTCCAACAACATCATAACTTTCATATAATTTAGGTAATTGTTCTTCTTTTATCTTACAGATTTCTATCATTTCTTTTGACCAACATTTATTCTTTACATCTAATAAAAGCATTCCTGATGCATCTGAATAATCTGTACAAAATGCCCCTGAAAGTTTGTATGCAATGTAATCTTTTGGAAGCATAATCTTAGAAATTTTTTCAAAATTCTCTGGTTCATTTTCTTTGACCCATAAAATTTTCGGAGCTGTAAATCCTGCAAATGCAATATTGGCCGTGTATTCTGATAGCTTTTCTTTTCCTATTTCTTCATTCAAATATGCAACTTGTTTTTTCGTTCTTCCATCATTCCATAAAATTGCCGGGCGTATCACTTCATCGTGATCATCCAGAATTACAAGTCCATGCATCTGACCACCAAAACTGATGCCTTCCACTTCCTTTGCATCATAATCTTCTAACAACTCCAAAATTCCTGTTTCAAATGCACGCCACCAATCTTGTGGATTCTGTTCTGCCCATCCCTCTTTTGGAAAATACAGATTATATTCTTTGGAAACAATATTTTGAATTTTACCTTTTTCATCCATTAATAATAATTTTAATGATGAGGTTCCTAAATCAACACCAATATAATACATATGATTTCCTCCATAAAATAAGCCTTTCATGAGATTTATAACTCCCACGAAAGGCCTGTTCTTTTAACTAATTTTTAGCTGATCTTCAGATCTGATAAATTAATTTCTTTCTCTTCTTCAACTTCTTCTTCATTTGGTTTTCTCTTTAATACCTGAATTAAAAGTCCAAATACTACAGATCCAACTAATAAGCTTAACAGCCAATACTGTGGGTAATTAATTCCTGGAAGTGCAAAGAATCCACCTGCTGGAACTTTTGATGATACTTTAAATACTGCTGCCATAGCTCCTGCAACACCAGCTCCTGCTGCTGTACAGATTGTGATTCTTAACAGATCATTCAGAATAATTGGATAAGATCCTTCTGTAATCTGACAGCATCCCATGATAAATGCTGATTTTAGGTTGTCAACTTCCTGTTTAGAGTAAATATCTCTGTGGAAAAGCTTGGAGAATAAATATCCTAAAGTTAATCCAAATGGTGCAATCATTGATGCCATGATCAGAATAGCGATAGGCTCTCCCATTCCTTCTGACATAACTCCGCTGGCAAATACAAATACTACTTTGTTGATTGGTCCACCATAGTCAACAGCTGATAAAATTCCGATAACAAGTCCAAATATAATCAAAGATCCATTTCCTGACTGCATACTTACTAATAATCCTGTGATTGCATTTGTAAGCATAACAATTGGTACCCCGATTACATACTGCATAACCAACCCAACAATTAATGAACCTAATAATGGTAAAATCAACTGTGGTAATAATCCTGCGATCCACTGTGGCACTTTAATTACTTTGATCAGCCATGCTGTTAAATAACCAACTAAAAATCCACTAATCAAACCACCTAAGAATCCATAACCGTCCGCTTTACAAAGAATTCCCATGATAACACCAGGTGCAATACCTGCTTTGTCCGCAATAGAATATGCGATTCCGGTTGAAATCACGACTGGCAGGAATCCTAATGCCTGTCCGCCTAATGTTGTCAGAAGATCTGGGATTGCTAACTGTTTTGAAAAATCTGTAACACTTGTCCCACCTGCAATATTTCCGATAACCATCAACATACCTGCTGCACATACAAATGGAATCAGATATGATATTGCTGTCATCATGTGTTTTTTCACTTGTAACTGTTTCATTGATAACTTCCTCCCTATATTTTATTTTATCCTTTTACAATTTCTTCAATTTTAGCAATCAAAGCATTTGGTGAATGTACAACCATCTCTGTTGGCACTTCCACTGTTTTTTACCTTTAAAACGCTCTTTTCCTGAAATTGCTACATCAATTGCTAAAATTACAACATCTGCTTGTGCAATTTCTTCTTCTGTAAGTGGATCTTCTGTCCCAATTACTCCCTGTGTTTCAACATGAATTTTATGTCCTGCTTTTTCTGCCGCATTAATTAATTTTTCTTTTGCAATATATGTATGAGCAATTCCTGCTGTACATGCTGCTACTCCAACAATATTCATGGCTTATTCTCCTTTATAAAAATACAGATTTGATTTCTTCTACAGATTCCGCCTTTAATAACTTCTCCACAATTTCATCATTACCCAATTTTCCAGCCACTTGTGCCAGAAGTTTCAAATGTTCTTGTGCATCTTCAGTTTTATCTCCAACTGCAAATAATAAGATTACCTTTACGCCTTTACCATCCAATGTTTCCCATTCAATCTCATTTGTTAATTTAGCAATAGCTATTCCAACTTTTGTTACAGATGGACTCTTCCCATGTGGAATCGCTATTCCATTTCCAATTCCTGTGCATCCCTGTGATTCTCTAAAAAAGATATCTTTCAGGAAAGCATCCTTATCATCAATATATCCTGTTTCTTCTAATTTTGCTGACAATTGCTTTAGTGCATCTTCCTTATCTTTTGTTTCTAGGCTGCTGCATATGATTCGTTCATCTAAAACATCTTTTATATCCATTGCTATTTTCTCCTAATCTTATAATTTGTAATATTTCATCTTATCATCATCATTGAACAACTCAATCTTCTGATAGATTACTTTATCCATCGCTTCAATACTTTCTTTATATAATACAAATGGTTCTCTTACAACTGGATCATTTGCCAATGTTTTTCTTGTCTGCTGATAGAAAGCATCTTTAATATCAGAAGAAATGTTAATCTTATTAATTCCACGTTTTACTGCTTCTGCGATTTCTGAATCTGGGTTTGCAGATCCTCCGTGAAGTACTAATGGAATAGAAACTTTTTCTTTAATCTCTGTTAACAGATCCTGTTTTAAATGTGGTTCAAAATCTTTAGGATAAAGTCCATGAGCAGTTCCGATTGCAATCGCTAATGTATCACATCCTGTTTCTTCTACAAATTTAACTGCATCTTCTGGTTTAGTATAAATAATCTCTTTAGAACCGATCTCACGATTTCCTGTATCTTCTTTAATATCTCCGATCGTACCTAACTCAGCTTCAACTGATACTCCTAAAGGATGAGCTACTTTAATTACTTCTTTTGTAATATTGATATTATCTTCAAAAGATTCGCTTGAAGCATCGATCATAACTGATGTAAACCCACAACGAATTGCTCTTAATACCTGTTCCATTGTAGCTCCATGATCTAAATGAATTGCAACTGGAACTTTTGTTTTGTTTGCTCGGTCCTTACACATTTCAACGAAGCTGTCTCCCTGAAATTCTAATTCATCTGGATGAATTGCAAGAATGACTGGAGCCTGTTTTTTTCACAGCAATCGATAACTGCATTTAAAATCTGTCCACTTCCAATGTTGAATGCTGGAACAGCAAAATTATGTTCATTAGCAACAGATAAAAGTTCTTTCATATTCATTAACATAGTAATATCTCCTTTATTTTTCTTAATTGTATAAGCTTGTGTTAATTGTTATATACTAGAAAAATTGATGCATCTTTATGAATAATTATTTCTTACTCATTTATTATTTCTCATGTATTTGATGTTTTTATTATATATTCTTTGGTATTTCATGTCAAGCATGAAATGAAATTTTTTTATATGTGTGTCATTTTTATATTTACCCAAGAAATATTTCGTGCTAAAATGACATTGTAACCCATTTATATGAAAATTTATTTCTTTAAGGAGGCTTTTATGAACAAATATAAGTACATTGGACACACATTGCAATTGTATGGAGTTGAAGAATACACTCTTCACGGTGGCAAAGGCAATCAAACACATATTTTTCATGTAAGAAACGGTGCAGGACTCGAATTATTCATCAATGCTGACCGCTGTTCTGACATCTCACGTTTGACTTACGATGGAGTAAATATGAATTATATGTCAACTTGCGGTTATGTTAAACCAGAATTTTATTCCCCCGGATCTGATGGATTTGGTTTTTTGAAATCATTTCAATGCGGTTTTATGACAACCTGTGGTTTTGACAACATTGGAGTTCCTAATATAGATGCTGGTGTTTCATATGCATTACATGGAACGATTTCTAATACTCCTGCCGAATATGTTTATCACACGATCAATAATGATGTAATCTCCATTCACTCAACAATTAAAGATCATGTAATCTTCGGAAGAAAATTTACTTTGGAAAGAACTTTAGAAATTCCTCTCTTTTCTAATACATTTGCCATTACAGATACGATCACAAATGAAGGGTCCGCAGATGAACCATTGATGCTTTTATATCATATTAATCTTGGATACCCTTTAATTGATGAGAATTCAGAATTAACAATTAACTCTTCAAAAATCGTTGCACGTGATGACGAAGCCCAAAAAGGAATTAATGAATGGAATCAGATGATTTCTCCAGTTCCAAACTATGCCGAACAATGTTTCTATCATTTTTATGACAGCGATAATGCCTCTATGAGTGTTTACAATCCTTTGATTCATAAAGGTATCTCCATTAATTTTGATACAAGAGAGTTCCCTCAAAGTGTTGAATGGAAAATGATGGGAGAAAGAGATTACGTTTTAGGCTTAGAACCTTGTACGTCTTTGCTTGACGGTCGCCATACAATCAGAAAAAATGGCAATCTTAATTATCTGAAACCAGGTGAATCCAGACAATTCCATACAAACTTCGTTCTTCACAGAAAACCTATTATGTAAATTTGATTCATAATATTGATTTTACCTTATGTTTTTTTATAATTTTTAACAAGATAGTTATCCATTTTTAGAAAGTCGAGGTTTATATGGAAAATACCAAAAATGTAATTGATGTTATTACAGACGAATATGATAACTTATTTCCGACCGAAAAAAAATAGCTACCTACATCAAAAATAATCCACAAGAAGTTATCATGTTAAATGTTTCAGAACTGGCAAAAAGAAGTGGTGCCAGTGAAGCTACTGTTGTCAGAATGTGCAAACATCTTGGATATCAGGGATATTACCAAATGCGTCTAATTCTTTCTCGCGACGTTGGCCGCAAAGAAATCCAGAATCCAAATAATCCAGATGAGGATTTGTTAAAATGGGTGTTCGAACAACATATTCATAATTTACATTCTCTTATATCCAAACTAGATAAGAATAAGTTTATTGAATGCTCACAATTATTATCAAAATGTCGAATTGCTCATATTGCAGCAATTGGTAACACTACACCAATTGCCTTGGATTTAAGTTTCCGCCTTGGTCGTTTTGGTATATCTACATTTAGTTCTCCCATTCCTGAGTTTTACTTAAATAGTGTTGCACTCGGAAATGAAAATGATGTTTTGATTGCTATTTCAAAATCAGGTATGGCCAGGCAGGTATTGCACGCAGCTACAACAGCCAAAAACAAAGGAATGAAAATCATCCTAATTACTGAAGAAAAGAGCTCCCCTCTTGTCAGTCTAGCAGATTATATTCTAAGTTCCAACGAAGATCATCCGTTATTTACTGATTTCGGTGCTCCAACTTCACACCTAAATGAACTTGCCATATGTGATGCGTTATTGTTTTTCATTAAAAACGAAAAACAATTATCCGAATCAATTCCAAAAGAAACGGATAATCATATCCAAGATGTTGAATTACTTATTTCTGACAGTAAACTATAAAATCCAATCACTCATCTAAGAAGAATTGATATTTTCAATTCTTCTTTTTTTACAATTTTCTTCCTTCTTTTATGTTTTTTGATATGTTTATGAAATATTTTTTCTTTTTCATTGACTTTCGTTCTCTTAAAGTCTATAATATTCAATACATAAGAAATTTTATTTCACATCAATAATTTGTTTGCCATATAAGGAGGTACTCATGAAACGATCAGAAATCAACAAAATTATCAATGAAACTATTGATTATATGAAAGGAAGAGATTTTCCTCTACCACCATTTGCTTACTGGGGCAAGAAAGACTGGGAGAATGCTGGTAATGAATATCAGGAAATTGTTGACAATATGTTAGGCTGGGATATTACTGATTTTGGAACTGGTGATTTTGAGCACTATGGATTAACAGTCTTTACTTTTAGAAATGGAAACTTCCACAATAAAGAAAAATACCCAAAACCTTATGCTGAAAAATTATTACTTGTTAATGATGGTCAAATCTTACCTTATCATTACCATTGGAGTAAAATGGAAGATATCATCAATCGTGGTGGTGGTGATCTTGAACTTACTTTATACAATGCCACACCAGCTGATTTTAATGATGTAGAAGGTGGTCGTTCAGGAAAACCTGGTACCTTTGACTCTACTCCTGTCACAGTCCATATTGATGGATGTGAGCAGACATTTCCTGCTGGAACAACAATCACTTTAAAACCTGGACAGAGCATTACTCTGACTCAGGGACAATATCATACTTGGCGTGGTGTTCCTGGTACTGGAAAAGTCATGTTATTTGAAGTTTCTATGACAAATGATGATCATCTGGATAATCGATTTAAGACAGCCGCTGGAAGAATTCCAGAAGTTGAAGAAGATGAAGAAATTGAGCACTTAATGTTTGCTGATTATGATAAAGTCAGAAAATAAATCTAATACTTTTTAATTATCTTTATTTAACTCACAAGAAATAATCCTGCCCGGAGGATCTTTTATTTTCTGGGAGATTTCATCGAAATTCCCCAGAAAATAAAAAACAAAAGAGATTCCTATCCCCATTGAATGATTTAGGAATCTCTTTTGTTAATAGTTATTTTTGTTCCTGTGACTGGTATTTTCCCATCAAATTTTTCCTGTATAAAAGGTCCGTCAACGATCACATCATAATACTATACAACATCTAATATCTTGATCCCATCCCAGCAAAATCCTGTATACAACTAAATTGTCTTATTCGAAAATGTTTCTTTAATTCTTTTACCAGCACGGCAACTTCTGCCATCTTTGCATCATTAAGTCTTGTATCTTCTTTGACTCTGGAGTAAGGCAGATATCCATTCATACGATCAATCTTTGTGATTTTGCTTGGATTGAATGGAATTTGGCAAGATGTTTGAAAAAACTTAATTCCTATCCAATATCATTCCCCATACACATCACCTTAAAATTTCTCTTCAATCGTAGTGATATTCGTATCTTTTTCGTTATATGTAACCGTGCCCAAAACCACTAGAAGCATATTAATAACAATCACAGCTAACAATATAACTCCAATAACTTTCCATATCCTCTTATGCCGTCTATTCTTAATCGCCAATTGTTCACTAATCTTCGCAAGTTGTTCTGCTACTTCATTCTTATTGGCTTCTTCTTTTATTTCACTACCCAATAATTCACTCACGTTAATCTCTAATACATCCGCTAATTTGGATAATGTATCTGCATCTGGTACGGATAGTCCTTTTTCCCATTTGCTGATGGTTTGTCTTACTACGTGAATTTTGATTGCTAATTCTTCTTGTGTGTATCCTTTTGCTTTTCTTATTATTTTCAGATTCTCATTAAACATAATTATTGTCTCTCCTTATATTTTGATGTATTGAATTTACACCAAAATATCTCGTTGCGACAAGCAACACAAGTTAACATTACCCTTTTATCATCATCTCTAACAATTCTGGTATATCATTTTTTAATGTTTCAAAGACAATATTTAAATCAACATTTCCATAATCATGTACAATACGATTTCTCAATCCATACATAGCATTCCATGGAATATATCCTCTTTTCTCTTTATACTCATCCGACAATTTCTTTGCATTTTCAGATAACTGAATCATTCGAAACAACATTGAATCCAGTAGTATTTCATTTGCGTTCAATTCTTCTATATCTACATCTTTCATATGTTGTACTATAAATTGCAAATCGTTTTGTATTTTTGAATGTAATAACGATCATTCTTTACATTATCCATATATTTTTATCCCATCTTTTAATATTTCTTGTGTTAATTCTAAATTATCTTTTAGTTGATTAATTTCTAAAACATCTACTTTTTTGTGTAGTGCTTCTCTAATTTCTTCGACTAATCCATAAAATTTTAGTCCTTTTACGTTTGCTGAAATTAACAGATCCACATCACTGGTTGGCTTTGCTTTCGATTTAGCGTAAGATCCAAAAAGATAACAAAAATCTACATCATATTTTTGAAATACATTTCCGCATTTTTCAGTTATATACCCTATGTCAACAATTCCATGTTCTTCGTCTATTGGATTTATTTTTGAAAGTTTTTCTAATATATAATTATATTTTAAACTTCCTTGTTTCTTCTCATCATTTTCATATGATTTATAGGAACGTAAAGATATTCCTACTAAATCAGCAACCTGTTGCTGTGTCATTTTTTTTCAATTCTTGTTTTTTTAACTCACCTATCATAATTGCACCTCTAATTTTATAATAGTGCAATTTTTGCACTTCGTCAATTTCAAAGTGCAAAAATTGCACTTTTATTTTAATACTATAATAGGTATTTTTTCTTAATACAATTTTTTATACTCCAATAAATATTTTATCATATCTTTTTCCCACAATGCAGACAATAATCTGGTGACAGGCCTCTCAAATTTAATGCTCCTCTGCAATACGGACACCGGATAAAACAAAATGCCACAATAAATCCGATGATCCAAACGCCAACTCCTGCTCCTATGATTATTTTTGTAATATTTCATCTGTTGCAAAAGCAGTCAACACTATAACAACGCTGCCTGCCAGCAAAAATAACCAGTATATTTTCTTGCTTTTCTATGATCCATATGTGTATTTCCTTTCATTTATCTATTTTGAAATACAAATATCACATATTAACTTATAAATCAATCTATTTACTGTTTTAACATTTTTATTTCGCACAATGCTCTTTTGTCTTTTTATCATATTAATTCCAGCTATAATTATATTTCCTTTATAATCTTTCAATGCATCGACATATTGCTTCTCTTCAATCTGAGCAATTGCGCCTTGTGCGGTTTTATCCCATTTTAATTCTATGATCACGGCTGGCTTATCTGCATATTTTTTCCGTGGGAGAAAGCATATATCTGCAAACCCTTTTCCTGTTGGCAATTCTCGAATGATCGTATAGTATTCTCTTGCAAAATAAAATGCTAATGTAATTGTGCAACTAAGTGAATTCTCATCGTTATATTGTAAAATAGAAATTTCTCTATGTGCTTTGTCAATTCCCTTTGCTACTTTTTCCTCATCCTGATTCCATAATGCTTCCAATAATTCTTTGGATTCCTGCACTGCATCTGTTACTTCGTGCCAATCCATCGTGCTGATTGCATTCATGTATTCTTTGGATACTTCTTTATTCGGAATACATACCATTTCATTTTCACTATCATAGTTAAGGTATCCAAGGTGAACCAACAACGTTAATACGTCATCTTTTGAAGAAAATGTTGTCATATCATTACTGAATGTTCCTGTATTAATTGTTACACTTTCACCTGCGAGCATTTTTATGATTGCATCTTTTAATCCATCCATATTCATCTGAATATATATTTTTAACGCTTCATAAGTCTCTGTCTGATTCCAGTAAGTGCCAAACTTATGCCCGCATCATTGCCTCTACCACAGATTTAGGACTGTACATTGCG
>ENA-OQOA01000356-OQOA01000356.1-human-gut-metagenome-genome-assembly--contig:-NODE-356-length-21613-cov-3.754212_pt1 | contig 21613 bp, 19 predicted proteins | sample MGYA00242633_ERZ504888 | MGnify/ENA primary metagenome ERZ504888 (study PRJEB26092, sample SAMD00036372) | human gut metagenome | host: Homo sapiens | study: EMG produced TPA metagenomics assembly of...
TTGGTAGGCTCATCCATCAAAATAAAAGCAGGGAGAGTATATAGTAATTCCTGCTAGAAAAACTTTTGTTTTCTCACCGCCACTCAACAAATGCATGGGATAGGAAAGAGGTACTCCTACCAACCCCCATTCATTCAAAGCAGCAACCGCTTTCTCTTCTATTTCCCAATCATCCGCCAAAGCCGTAAAATGCTCTATCGAAGCATCTCCCTGTAAAATGGCATGAAGTGCATATAACTTTCTTTCTATTCCCAATGCCCCGGCTACTGTCAAATGATTAAACTGACCAAAATGCTGTGGAATAGAATAGGGGATATCCGGACATATAATTTGTCCTTCAGAAGGTAATAGCTCTTTAGTTATCAATCGCATCAAGGTAGATTTTCCCGAACCGTTGTTTCCGATGAGGGCTACTTTTTGCCCTTTACTGATAGTAAAACTGACATTACTAAAAAAGCACATCTTTATCCGGGATGCATGTAAGTAATGGACTGTACATGTATACACATACTCTTTCTAAGAATTTTAAATATGAATACTGAAAAAGTTCGTAGTTGGAATAAGAAGACAACTATTGCGCAACAACGAAATTATTTCGCCTGCTGTCCCAACGTAAAACAAATAGTTGTATGGAAATGAATGTTTAAATTCTCATCGGAATATTTTAAATTTGCGAGGCAAAGATAGCAGGTTTATGGAACATAAAAAATATTCCCCAATCTAAATGAATAGATTGAGGAATATCAGAATAAAAAATCTATTTATTCAAATGAAGGCAAAGTCACAGAGAAATGAGGATTCGGAGTATGCTGTGTTCTGATAATCTCTTTCATTGTTTCACAATATCCGGATGTCCGGCAGCGATATCATGGTCTTCATGAATATCTGTAGCAAGATTGTAAAGGAAAGGAGTCCCTTTTTTCACTACCATCTTCCAGTCTCCCATACGTACACCAATCTGATCGGTTTCATCAAATTCCCAATACAAGAAATCATGTTTCTTCTGTCCTTCCTGTCCTAACAAAGTCGGAGCAAAAGAAATACCATCAAAATAATCCATGTCTTTTTTCTTGTTAGTGTACTTCTTCACATAATTCTTCACACCTGCCAAGTCACAAAATGTAGGCATCAAGTCATAGAAAGCTAACTGATGATCATTAACCGTTCCTTCGGGTACTTTACCCGGCCAACGCACAATGAACGGAATACGAATCCCCCCTTCATAACATTGACGTTTCAATCCACGAAGTTTGCCATCACGACCAAAGAAGGTAGGGTCAGCTCCCCCTTCTTCATGGGGGCCGTTATCACTGGTAAAAATCACAATGGTATTTTCGTCCAGTCCTTTCTCCTTTAATTTGTTCAAAACTTCTCCTACATAATAATCCAAGCGAGTAATCATGCCGGCAAACTGCGCATGGGTGTGTACCGACGGATTATATCTTGATCCTTCCTGTCCACCCCAAGTTTTATCTTCAAAAAACTTCTTTTGATAACCTGTCAGAATAGAATCTTCGGGCTGCGCCAGCTCTGCATGAGGAAGCGTATAAGTAAAAATACCAAAGAAAGGTTGCTTGCCATCCTGTTTATCCAACCATTTCATTGCTTCTTCATGGATCATATCCGCAGAATATTGCGGACGTTTGAAATAGTCCTTACCAAACATAGGATAGTTGATATTCTCATCCATCACTACACGAACCACTGCCGTATCACCAGCCGATTTACTATACCGGTTCAGGAAATTCGGATAATATAAATGAGCCTGAAACTGACAAATATAACCATAATATTCATCAATACCCCGTTTGTCCGGCGTAGACACAGATCCCTCATAGCCCCCTGCCCATTTACCAAACATACCGGTAGTATAACCGTTATCTTTCATTATTTCAGGTATAATCACATGACCGGGATCGTATGGATGTTGCCCCACCACGGCATATTCCTTATTATTTCCATACATCACAACAGGGGCATCGCGCCAGTACTCTTTGTTCCCACGTACTTCACAATGTCCGGAATGTTGTCCGGTCATAAATGACGCACGTGATGGAGCACTCACCGGACTACCGGCATACGCTTGTGTAAAACGCATACCTTCTTTAGCCATATTATCAATATTCGGTGTACTGATGTAGGGCTGGCCATAACACCCTAAATCACCATAACCCATATCATCACACATAATATAGATGATGTTCGGTTTAGGAGTTTTCTGAGCATAAGCACCTAATAGAGGAAATGCTAATCCACTGGTTAAAAGAAAGAGGTTTCGATTTTTCATATATTCTGTTTTTTACTGAATTTAATAATTACTACTCCTGCTATAAACATCGGCAATTTAGAGAAAATATCCTAGGCTGCAAAGCTATAGAAGAAAAATATCATTCACCTACTCTTGATAATAAGGATTCAATTTCACAGGAATAGGAGCATGAGTTTCTTGAATCCACTTCATCAGTTTCTGATAAAGTTCTCCTCGCTTTACAGGATTTGAACCTGATAGATCTTGTGATTCTCCCAGATCATTCTTCAAATTAAACAGTTCCATAGACTTATCTTCATAATGATATATCAATTTCCAATCACCTGAACGAATACTGGAATAAGGTTTTGCACGGAAATCTCTTCCCCCGTTTAAATAAGACTCCAAATAAGCCGGAAAATGCCAGAAAAGATCACGTTCCGTCTCATTATTATTTATAAGCGTGAAAATATCTTTTCCATCTAAGTTAGCAGGAATCTTACCCTGTGCCAAAGTAACAAAAGTTGGATAAAAATCAACTCCTGTTATTGGAACAGATGAACGGATGCCTCCTTCTATTTTACCAGTCCACCTTATAATCAACGGCACACGGCTCCCACCTTCATAAGGCATTCCCTTTCCTCCATTTAACGGATAATTGTCTGTCACTGGTTCCGAACCTCCATTATCTGAATAAAAAATGACTATTGTACGATCTGCTATTCCTAATGTCTTAATAACTTGGCATATCCTACCAACACTATCATCTAGTTTTTCAATCATTGCAGCATATATAGGATTCTTATGATATTTACCGGGAGTTTTATTACGATATTTATTTATCAATGAATCAGGTGCTTGCAAAACCGTATGTACGGCATGATGGGACAAATGTAAGAAAAAAGGACCTTCACTATGAGATTTTATAAAAGAAACAGCTTCTTCAGTCAACCGATCAGTAAGATATTCACCCAATATACCTTCTTCTAATCCCACATGACATTTACTTTTATCAGGCAGACAATAGGGATAAAATAAGAATAGGGAGCTCCTGCTCTATTACCGCCCACATTCCATATAAATCCCTGTGACAAGGGTCCTGTACCGTCCTCATCATCCCCCAAATGCCACTTTCCGATATGACCACACTGATAACCCTGTTCTTGCAAAGCCTCGGCCATAGTCACAAAGTCGGCACAGACATCTTCTACATTGGGAATAGCTATATATTTACGTTTGGTACGATCACCACGGTCGGGAGGACTAACTGTATATACTCCATGGCGTGGCGTGTACATTCCTGTCATCATACAAGCACGGCTAGGTGCTGAATTGGCGGCTGCAGCGTAAGCATTGTCAAACAATATGCCTTCTGCAGCAAGACGGTCTATATTAGGAGTTTCATAATAATCACTGCCCATTACACCCAAATCCGTCCAACCTAAATCATCAGCCAAAATAAACACGATATTAGGTTTTCTTTTGTAACTATATCGATAGAAAAGCTCTGTTGTATTCCTACGGTACACAACACTACAGTAGTCAATCCTATTTTCTGAAATCTCATTTTATTTCGATTTTTTTAAGTTTAAAAAACCAAACAAGACTGTCTCCATACGTTATTCCGCATTTGAGACAGCCTCATTCGTATCACACTATAAATTACCAACCAGGATTCTGTTCCAGTTCTGGGTTCAATAATATTTCGGTAGTCGGTACTTGATACAAATAATATTTATCTAACCAACCTTTACCTTCTTTTAGAGGATCATTGAAAAGATACAAATTACCTTCCGTCAATGAACCGTCAGTTCCATCAGAATAACCAGTTTCAGGATTATATAAAGTCATATTATTTTTCATTGCCTCTTCTTTACTCATCCAAAGACCAGTTGCAGGTCGATTGAGGAACCACGGAGCCATACGCCAACGACGGATATCATAAATACCAAAATCCCTCACCCATCAATTCTATAATACGTTCGCGACGAATTTCCCATAAGACAGGATCAACCAAAATACCACTTTCATTACCTTTAGGATAGTATTTTCCACGGTTAGGATCAAAACTATCATTAATGTCAGCAACCACCATTTTGACTACACCGGCACGATCACGCAACTTATTGATTGTTTTGTCTGCAACCCCTTGGTCAAAATACTCCCAATTCAAATTTGGCTTCAGCTTCATTCAATAGGACTTCTTCAATTTTAAAAATAGGTTTGTCAGCTGTATTCAAATTACCATTATTAAAGCTGGTTTCCCAGTTATCCCAATTCTTCCATACATAGTAACCTGAACGGCAAGTCACAAATGCTCCAGTACCTAATCTTGGTATTTCAGGTACAAGTGATGCACTCCAGTTCTGCCCAGGCAAACGTTTCATACCAACACCCGGGTTACTGCAACTTTCATTTGCTCCCATAATATCAATATATTCACGGTCTGCCGGATTGTCTGTATACGACCAGGTAGGATAGTCGCCTTTTCCAGATTTTACTTTATAAGGAGGTATAACCGTGTGATACAAACGCGGGTCACGGTCACGAAATACCGCATACATGTCCTTATTTCCATGGTAGCCCGATCCGTCAGCCAAAATCGGCTTGCCATTCTTCATCAAATAAAGATCTACCGTATTCTGGTTCATCTCCACATAGTGTGAAGAAGTATGTTCAATATAACTCATGCCCATAGGATTTATATCCTTCACATAAGATTTATAGAGAATGATACCTGGAACTTGTCCCAAATCCTCTGTTGTCCACATTTCACCATATCCGGCACCGGGTTGACCGTCTGTTCCTGTGTAAAGAGTAGGATAAGCGGCCATTAATAACTCGGATGCGCGTACACACTCTTGCAGATATTTTTCAGCATCACCCAATTCATGATATTTCCTCCATGTACCTTCACGTAATCCGAAACGCGAAATAACGGCACGTACACAATCTTGGTTAATCGTATTGTCCCCATCCTGTGATGTGAAAATTTTCCAATATTCTGTTCCGCCCATTGCAGACGTTCCAATACCTTGTCGGCTACGGTTTTTCTATCCACACGAGGTCCATAAGCTTCGGGAGAATCTTCCTGCAATACCTGGTCCACCCAAGGCACATCGCCAAAACGATCTATCAATTCCATATACCAAAAGAATGAAAAAAATATCCTACTGCACGCCAATGGTCTTTCTGAGCCTCTGTCATACTAGAATTATCAATGTGTGAAAGCATGATATTGACACGGCGGATAAATGATTTAAAATCCCAGCCATTACCGGATGCTACACTGGCAACTGTCTGATAAGCAAATTCATTGTAGCCACTTTCATATTTTTGCTGAAAGTATCCTGCTGCCATATCGCCCTTATACTGTCCGTCTTGTCCGAATCCTTGTAAGGAAGTGCGAATAGTATTATTTGTAAACATCTCATAACAAGGCCACATAAAAGCCTTGAAGTTATCGTAGGAATTGAATGCATTATTCTCCGTCAAGTCTGTAACAGGAGTCTTTTCCAAGAAACTATCATTACAACTAGAGAGGCTGATTCCTGCGAGAATTGCTAAACTTATAAATAATCTTTTCATATACTCGTACTAATTTAAGGTTTATAATGTAAGATTAAGCCCAAAGGATACTGTGCGGAATGCGGGATAATCCCATTTCAGCGTTTCCGGGTCGATACCCTTTGGCAATGATGAGAACGTTGCCAGATTTTCTACACTGACAAAAGCACGTAACTGCGACAAAGATATTTTGGTAATCCATGCTTTGGGGAATGTATATGACAAAGTAACATTCTTGATACGCAGATAAGAAGCATCGGACAAGTACTTGTCTGACTGGCGGTAATTAGAGCCTTGGTTACCATAGTTGCCATAAATACGTGGGAACTCAGCATTAGGATTAACTGCTGTGTAATCACCATTGGCAGCATCTACCGGTTGCCAGTAATCACCCAAACCTTTATATAAAGGAATAAACTTAAAGTCAGAATATAATGGGAAAGTCAATGTATTGGCAATCCATTTATCGCGTTTACCGGTTCCTTGCAAAAAGGCACTCAAATCAAAACCTTTATAGTTTAATCCTAGATTAATACCATAAAGATAACGAGGAGTTTCATTACCAATCACTTTACGGTCGCCCGGATTATTCAACGTATTGTTGCCGCTGGAAATCATATTTGTCCCTCTTTCATCATCCATTAAGTTCTTGAACTTCACATCACCCGGACGAGGATTATAGCCATCTATGCTTGGAACGCCATCCTTTAATTTCCATGAAGAAGTATCGACAAAATCGTCTACGGTATAATAACCATCTGTTTCATATCCCCAGATTTTCGCCTAATTCCTTACCTTTATAAAACTCCCAAAATGTATATGTTCCACCCGTCAGCGCATTCGTCTTTTGGCTGCTTAATATGTAGGATGAGTTACTGTCATACTTCACAATCTTTGACTTGCTGTCGGACAGGTTGAAACCGACTCGGTAGCTCACCTTTCCAATCTGGTCGCGCCAATTGAAACTCAGTTCCCAGCCACGTGTACGCATATCTGCCGTATTCTGATAAGGAGCATCCGCACCTACTACAGCAGGCAATTGCACACCCGGAGCAAGCATGCCGTTCGTATTACGCTGATACCAGTCAAAAGTACCTGTAAAGCGATTACTGAACATAGAGAAATCAATACCGATGTCTAATGTCCCTACCTTTTCCCAAGTAAAGTTACGACTTACCAATGAAGGAATAGAAGTAATAGCGGTTACATAATTACCATTGGATATCCAACCATTGTATTTATTATTCACCGCCATAGTTGGAATAAACGAATAAGCAGGCACGTTCTGGTTACCAATCATACCATAAGAAGCACGTAGCTTCAAAGAACCTAACCAATTCTGAGTACTTTCCATGAATTTTTCCTGTGCAATGTTCCAACCGGCCGAAACAGAGGGGAAGAAACCGTAACGTGATTCTTTAGGAAACTTAGAAGAACCGTCATAACGTCCGTTTACTTCCAGCAAATATTTATCCTGATAGTTGTAATTCACACGGAAGAATCCGCCGCGAACAGAAAACTCATTATACTTGTCCGTAGCTTTCAATGTAGATGTACCCGAACCCAATGAAGGCACCTCAATAACAGCTTGTCCATAGGATAAAGCCTCCATTGTTTCCTGATAACTGGATTCTTGATTGAAACCTGCCATTATCTTAAACTGATGATTACCCAATGAGAAATCATAAGTACCATACAAGTTGATTGAGTTATAGTCGGTATATCTTTTCTTTTTTTGTAGATAGTCATTGGTCGGAGTCGTGTCTTTACCACCTTGCACAGTAGTATATACCACACTTCCCGTATACCAGCTATAATCATATATATTCTTGTCGAAAGTATATTCAAATGCTATTTCAAATCCCTTTAATGGCTTCAATATAGACTTCAAGAAAATACGAGGATTGTCATACAATGTTTTTTCTGGATTGGACCAACGTATCTGATTGGACGGAGTAAAGAAAGGTAATCCATCGCCTGCAGCAGAAATACCTTCCGGCATATTGCCTTCCGGATAGAAAGAAGCAAGACGAGTACTGTAAACAGCGCCCAAAGCAGACTTTGGCTCCATTCTTTTACTATGTGCATAGCTAAAAGTGGCTTCCTGAGTAAACCATTTTGTAACATTGGCAGATATAAATCCACTGACATTCATTCGTCTGTATTTATCCTTGTCAGTAATCAGCACACCGTCATTATCAATAAATCCGGCAGAAAGACGATAACGGAGCTTATCAGTACCACCTGTCATTGATATATTATGTGTATGCTGGAAACTAGTCTCAAGCATGTTCTTCACCAAGTCCTTTTCATTCATATAATAAACAGCCCCATCCGTATCTTTAAAGATACCATCGCCGACAGTAGGAATAGAAGACGGATTATTACGATATTGCTCCAAATATCCCATCCATTTGCTTACACTAGGCGAACCCATTGTCCAGAATTGATCTCCGGCTGCATCAGAATAGGCCTGCAAATATTCCATCAACGGTGCCTGTTCTGGCAAATTCATGGCAGTTGCAAAGGCAAAGTTATTATTATAATTCAGTTGGAAAGAAGTTTCTCCTTTCGGACGTTTGGTAGTAACCAAAATTACACCACCGGCAGCACGGGCACCATAAATGGCAGCTGAAGCAGCATCTTTCAACACTGTAACCGTTTCAATATCCTCAGGATTAACCATATCCAAGTCTCCTTCCACATTGTCAATCAAAATCAAAGGCTTGATAGCACTACCATAAGAACCATCATCATTTTTAATACCTACAGAATAAGCGCCACGAATCTGGAATGACTTACTTTTACCTGGAGCATTGCCATCACTAGACACAAACAAGCCGGGAACCGTACCTTGCAATGCATCAGCAGCTTGTGACAAAGGACGATTGCCTATCACTTCATCCATCTTGACCGAGGCAACGGCTCCTGTCAGGTTTGCTTTTTTCTGCGAACCGTATCCCACTACCACCACTTCATCTAAAGTTTCAGTGTCCTCACGTAATACCACCTGAATAGTTTTTGTATCACGTACAGTTACCTCTTGAGATTTATAACCAATATAACTGATTTGTAACTTCACAGGAAATTCAGAAACTTCTAAAGAAAATTTTCCATCAAAATCTGTGATACACCCGTTAGTAGATCCCATTACCACAACAGAAGCACCAATAACTGGTTCTTTTGCCACATCCATAACCAATCCGGTAATTGCATTTTGTCTTGATTGCTGGGGTTTATAAACAGAAATATGCTCCCCTTCCACTTTATAACGGATATTTTTCCCTACAAACAACATCTCAAGCACCTCTTCCACACTTTATTTTTAACATCAATAGATACTTTCTCATTCATATTAATATCATTATTACGAACAAGGAAAGAGTAGCCGGTCTGTTTTTCAATCTCATAAAAAACCCGACTCAAAGCCACTGAACGCTGTTGTATAGAAAGTTTTGCCTCCTGAATAGGCAATGCGGCCATAGTGACATTTCCCCATAGTAGAAATGAAACTATCCATACAAGAGAGAGGCAATGCCCCCTACGAACTTTACAAAAGTTTTTTTTCATACTTAGAATTTTTAGTTAACAATTATTTAAGCATGTACTTTTCACAGTACTTTTTATCTATCAGTTACCGGTCTGTAATAACTATTGTTTTTCCTTTCTTTCTCCACATAAACTTATTATCCACATCTAAATAAGAAAGAATTTCATCCAAAGTCAGATTCGTATCTATACTTCCTGAAAAATATTCAGTATACACTTTCCGAGACTGCACAAGTATCTGTACATCATATTTTTTCCCGATTGTTTTCAAAATATCAAATAACTTTTCATTAACAAATACCAGTCTTCCTGTAGTCCATGCTGCTTGAGATACCGCATCTATCTTTCTCATAGACAATACCTTATCATTTTTATTATAAACAGCTTGCTCATCAGGAGAAAGAAGAATATTCTTTTTAGCATCTGAAGTAGTGTAAACATTCACACTACCTTCCACAAGGCTCACTTTTATTTCCGCATCATCAGGATAAGAAGCCACATTAAATGTTGTACCTAATACTTTTATATTCAATTCCCCCGTATGAACAATAAAAGGCTTGAGCATATTTCTAGAAACTTTGAAATAAGCCTCACCTGAAAGAAAAACTTTCCGGTCAGTCCGCTGCTGCAAAGAAACATCATACTTTAAAACCGTCCCCCATTCAGAAAAACAATGGTACTATCAGGCAATAATAATTTCGAACTGGCCCCCTGGGGAACCTCAATCTGACAATAAGAAGGAGTAAGAACTTCTGGACTAGGCGAATGATATAAATAAAAGAATGTTATACTACAACCAATCAGTAAAGTCCATATAGCAACGCTTCTCCAAACGCTTATTTTACGGAAAAAAGAATGTTTACGAGAAGAATAGAAATTCAATGTATCACACAATTGCTCAAAGTTTTGCTCTTTCCTGCGTGCAAACCAAGAAGAGGATGCCAATGCATAAGAACGGGCTATTTCACGATATTTTTCGCGACAAGCATTCTCTCTTTTCAGTAATATAGTTAGTTTCTGCATATCTTCAGACGAGATTTCGCCTTTCAGATAATCCAGCATTATTCGTTCAAATTCATCTATTTGGCTGTTCATTTTATATCTTTGGAATTATCTACTATAGATAATACACAAGCAACAGACAAAACATTTTAAGCCAAAAACAGATTTTTTTCATCTTTTTTTAGAAAAGAAAAAATAATAGAATCCCTACTCTAGATTCCCACCTTTTTCTCGTTATTTTTATCCATGGCATTTTTTTACATGTACTCTGACTGTATTGACTGAAATATTATTTTTATCTGCAATCTCTTGAGGAGTCAGATTGGAATAAAGATATTGCTCAAAAATGAACCTGCATTTATCAGGCAAGGAAGACACTATATTTTGGACTGATTTTTCCAAATCAGCTAATTCCATTTCTTGCAAAGGCGAACACTCGGAAGCACAAAATTCTTCTTGATACTCAAGTAATGCTTCACGGTATTCATCTATAATTCTTTCACGGCTGTGAAGCGAACGGAGGTAATTCAAACACCCGTTCTGAATAGCACGTATCAAATAAGCATGAATAGGAAAAGATAACTCACCACGCCTATACCATATTTTAGCAAAAGTTTCATTAACTATATCTTGCGCTTCCACAGGGTTAAAGATATAAGAATTAGCACAAGCACAGAGATAGACAAAATAGCTATTATATAAAACCTCAAAAGCTTTTTCTTCTCCTTTGTTTATTCTTTCAATCAAATCTTTATCTACTATACTTGCATCCATCTTTATTAAGACTATTAATATTGCAAATATAGCATTTCTTAAAAACATCATGCCAATAAAACTATTTCTTATTAAAAAACTCTAGTAATAATCAACTGAAAAAAGAAATAAGTTCCAGCTCATAATCTGAAGAATAATACCTAACTTTGTTTCCGACGAAAATCAAACCCTAAATAAAATGAACAAAAAGCTATTATTCTCCCTGTTACTGGCAGGAACAGCTTTCACCGGACATGCCGATGAGGCTAGATTACTCCGTTTTCCCGCTACCAATGGCTCCGACATTGTCTTTTCTTACGCCGGAGATCTGTACAAAGCACCTTTGAATGGAGGAGAAGCACAAAAGCTGACTTCCCATATCGGTTATGAAATGTTCGCACGTTTTTCTCCGGATGGAAAATCAATTGCTTTCACCGGTCAATATGACGGTAACACTGAAGTATATCTGATTCCAACTGACGGAGGCGAACCCCAACGACTTACCTACACAGCAACAAACAGCCGGGATGACTTAGGAGATCGAATGGGTCCTAATAACATAGTAATGACTTGGACGCCAGATGGAAAAAACATAGTCTACCGCAATCGTATCAGTGACGGTTTTGATGGCAAACTATGGAGCATATCGAAAAACGGAGGAATGTCCGAAGTAATTCCATTACCCGAAGGAGGTTTTTGCAGCTATTCCCCCGATGGGAAAAAGCTGGCTTACAACCGGGTTATGAGAGAGTTCCGTAATTGGAAATATTATCGCGGTGGCATGGCAGATGACATTTGGATTTATGATCCGGCTACTAAGAAAGTAGAGAATATCACCAATAACATTGCACAAGATATTATCCCTATGTGGATAGGAGAGGAAATCTACTTTATTTCCGACCGGGACCGCACCATGAATATCTTTGTTTATAACACCCGGACTAAACAAACTGAAAAAGTAACCAACTATACGGATTATGATGTAAAATTCCCCAACAGTAACGGACAAATTATTGTCTATGAACGTGGAGGATACCTCTATAAACTGGATCCTAAAACGCGCAAATCAGAAAAAATCTCCATTACGCTGACTTCAGACAATATCTATGCCCGTAAAGAAATGAAACGGGTAGCAGATAACCTGACTGCCGCCAGCCTTTCACCGGATGGCCACCGCCTGGCAGTAACTGCTCGCGGAGAGGTATTTGATGTCCCTGCCGAAAAAGGGGTAACCCGTGATATCACCCGCACTCCGGGAGCCAATGAACGGGAAGGAGAATGGAGTCCGAACGGTAAACAAATAGCCTATATCAGTGACCGTACCGGTGAAACTGAAATCTGGCTACAATCTGTCGAAGGGGGCGATCCCATCCAACTGACCCAAAACAATGATACTTATATCCGCCAACTGATGTGGAGCCCGGACAGCAAGAAAGTACTTTATACCGACCGTAAAAACCGTATCGTAGAAGTTGATATTGCCTCAAAAGCGAAACGGACTGTCATGCAGAATCCGGAAGGAGAGTTCTATGAAGTAAACTATTCACCAGACAGCCAGTGGATTACCTATACTAAATCCGGAGCTAATAACATGAGTGTCATTTATGTATACCATCTAACTTCAGGTAAGGAATATCCGGTGACCGAAAAATGGTACAGTTCTTCTTCACCTGTCTTCAGCACGGATGGAAAATACCTCATATTCAGTTCCGAAAGAGATTTTAATCCCATCTACAGCCAGACAGAATGGAATCATGCCTATAATCGTATGGGAGGAGTCTATATGGCCATGCTCGCCAATGACACACCGTCACCTTTTATTACCTTCGGATGAAATGGTCAGCATAGAACAACAGACTACCGATGCGGCCAATAAAAAACCGGAAGCCACAAATAATGCAGTTAAAATAGATCCGGAAGGCTTGCCCGGAAGACTGATTAAGCTACCTTTACAAGCAGGTAACTACGATAATTTTTATTCAGACGGTAAAAAAGTGTGGTATGCCAGTGGTAGAAATACCAAAGTATATGATTTGGCTAACAAAAAGAAGAAATCGTAGCCGAAGGAGCATATATGGATGTAGCTGCCAATCATAAGAAAGCATTGTTCTTTAAAGGAAATAATCTGTATATCTGTGATTTTCCATGCACTAAAGCCTCATTGGAAGAGAATATTAACTTAAGCGATATGGTTGCTCCCATTGATTACAGTCAAGAATGGGCTCAGATATTCGATGAAACATGGCGGGCTTTCCGTGACGGATTCTATCTGGAAAATATGCATGGAGTAGACTGGAATGCGATTAAGAAAAATATGCTGTATTAGTTCCTCATGCAAAAACCCGTCTGGACTTGAACTATATCATCGGTGAGATGATTGCCGAGCTGGCTTGCGGACACGCTTATGTGAATCCGGGTGAAATAAAAGGTCCCGAACGTATTCCAATGGGATTACTGGGAGCTGAACTGAGTCGTGACAAGAGTGGCTTCTACCGTATTGACAAAATCCTACCGGGTGCAATTTACAGTCAGAAACTGCGTTCTCCCCTTACAGAACCGGGTATCGGAGTAAAAGAAGGAGATTATATCACAGCTATTGATGGCATCTCAACAGCTACTGTTGATAACATTTACAGTCTGCTGGCAGGCAAAGCCAATGTATTGACTGAACTAAGCATAAACCGTACCGCATCAAGTAAAGGAGTACGTAAAGTGGTCATTAAACCATTAGACAATGAATACCCATTGTATCATTATAACTGAGTACAGAATAATATCAAAAAAGTGGAAGAAGCAACTAATGGTCGTGTAGGTTACGTCTATATTCCCGATATGGGACCGGACGGTCTGAATGAATTCGCCCGCTACTTCTATCCCCAACTCGATAAAGAAGCCTTGATTATTGATGACCGTGCCAATGGAGGTGGTAATGTATCTCCAATGATTATCGAACGTTTGCTTCGTGAACCCTATCGCCTGACCATGCGTCGTGGATCAACCAAAATCGGTACCATTCCTGATGCAACACTAGTGGGTCCGAAAGTATTGCTAATCAATAAATACTCGGCTTCGGACGGTGACTTGTTCCCATGGAGTTTTAAGGCAAATAAAATCGGTAAAGTTATCGGTACTCGTACATGGGGTGGCATTATCGGTATCAGTGGCCCGTTGCCTTATATGGATGGTACGGATGTACGTGTTCCGTTCTTTACCAATTATGATGCAAAGACCGGTCAATGGATAGTGGAGAACCATGGAGTAGATCCCGATATTCTGATTGATAATGACCCGGTAAAAGAACAGTTAGGTGAAGACCAGCAGTTGAATAAAGCCATTGAGGTAATTCTACAAGAGTTAAAGGATCGCAAACCATTACCTCCCGTTCCGGCTCCGAGAACTTATAAGGATTTGGGAGTGGAATAAAAAATCATTCTTTTTAATAAAGCCCGTAGCCATCATTAAGCTACGGGCTTATCTATGATTTTTTAATATAATGGATTTTGTATCAATAAATCATTTTTCTGCATTTCATCCAAATAAATAGGGAGTAAATAAGACTTATCATTCCATTTCCTCTCCTGCACATCAATAATGGAATAATTAGGCTCTGTAACTCCATAAGGATAGCGAATATCTATTCCTTGAACATTCTTAATCACTTCAGGTGCAATCATCCAACGGCGGATATCAAAATAACGATGTTGTTCATAAGCTAATTCTATTTTACGTTCATTACGATAATGTTCTTTCAAGACATCTCCCATTTCAGAATCTGGTATGTCAGGCATTCCCGCTCTTGTACGAATCATATTGATATACTTACGGGCTTCAGCATCTTCACCTAATTCTATGCATGCTTCAGCATAATTCAACAAAACTTCAGCATAACGTATCTGACGCCAAGGATAAGGTTGTTTATCATACTGATGATTAACTGAAGGATCTAAAAACTTACGCATATAATATCCTGTATAAGAACCATTCCAATCTTCAATAGGGCCTTGGCGAGTGTCTAAACCTGGTGTATAACTTCCATCTGACTGCTGATAATAAGCAGTTTGTACTATTCCTTCAGGATCACTACCTACTGTATCATCCGGACGTTGACGCCAATAAGAACCATTATACATAATAGAAGCATAGAAGCGAGGATCTCGATTTTGATAAGGGTAAGCTGCTTGTTGTGGATTATCCCAACTAAATTTGCTGCCATCTGCCATTTCATAAGAATCAACTAATTGTCCAGTAGGAGTATTTCCGCCCCAACCATGAAAACCATTGGGACTATTGAACAAACCAACACGAGGCAATTGAAAATCACTGCTATTATGATTTACATAATCATAATATTGTACCATAATATCTTCATCCGAATTATGACATAAGAAAATATCAGCATAGTTTTGAGTAGCTTCCTCTCTATTTTTCCATCCTCCATTTTCACCATACAGATGATATATACCTAAATCCATAACAGCTTTAGCAGCCTTTTTGGCCCGTTGCCAACGTTCCGTACGATCACCTCCCACATACCCTATAAGTTCAGGATGCTCATAACCGGATGCCCATAAAGACTGAGAAACAAATAAATCACTAGCCGCATAAAGCAGGACACGGGCTTTCAAAGCCATAGCAGCACCTTTCGTTGCACGGGCTTTATCTCCGTTCAAAGGCAAAATAGAAGCTGCTTCATCTAAATCTTTCACAATAAAATCTACCGTTTCTTCAAACGTATTACGAGCTACGAGTAAATCATCAGAAGGAGTAAAAGACTTCTCAATCAAAGGGATACCACCCCATTGGCTCAACAACCAATAATAAAAATAAGCACGTAAATAATGTACTTCACCCTTCAGTTTATCGACAACATCTCCTTCTAAAGCATATTTCTCTGCATTTTCAAAAAAGATATTACAGGCACGAATATTTTTATAAAGATTGGTCCAAGTTATATTATGGAAGGTTATAATCCAAAAAATTAGGGGCAAGAATACCTTGATAGCTCGGACTCAATTCACTCATCACTACCGGCTGACTTTCCCATGCCCAAACCTCCATTGATTCATCACACAAAGAAGAAAGCATTACGGTATGAAATCCCCATTTCTGTCCCTCGTAAATATTATTAACAAAAGAGGTTATTAATGACTCATCCGTCCAGACAACTGCATCTGAATAACGGTCTACTGGGTCCACATCCAAAAAATCATCATTGCATGCTGTTAGCATAAAACATAGCAATACAAGTAATCCATATAAACGTTTCATATTTTCATTTTATTTAAAAAGTAAGGTTTACTCCAAAATTTATCACTTTATTCAACGGATAATTATATCCCGATCCACTTGTATTTTCGGGATCATAATCCTTCATATCAGGACTGAATGTCAGCAAGTTATAAGCATTAATATAAATACGTAAATGTTCCACACCTATTTTCTTACTCCATATAGATGGTACAGTATATCCCAATTCTATATTCTTCAGACGTATATAATCAGTTTTATGCAACCAGAATGTATTCTGCTGATTTATAAAATATTCATTACTTCGATTATAGGTACGGGGAGAATCAGCATCAGGGTTTTCCTCTGTCCAACGGTTATCATAAAAACTCTTTAAGAAATTGGCAAAATCACCCGATTCTGTCGTTTGATAGAAAACTCCCCCCATAGCACCTTGCAGCAAAAATGAGAGATCAAAATCCTTATATCCTAAATCTACATTCAATCCACCTGTAAATCGTGGAGTACGACTCTTATCATTACGAACACGGTCATTGCCATCTATCACATCGTCCCCATTTACATCTTTGAAAATAATATCCCCCGGACGTGCACCGGCCCAATGAGGATACGCGTCTACAGCTGCCTGATCTTTAAATATGCCGATAGCTTCGTAATAAAGTCCCGAATCGATAGGTTTGCCTGTGGACTTCTGCCATTCTGGAGTACCAGGTGCCTCATCCCAAAAAAGAATTTTGTTTTTAGCATAAACCCCATTCAAGTTTATACCCAACCGAAAATCTTTAAAATTTCTACGATAATCAATATTGAAATCTACCCCTTGATTTTGTACTTTCCCTAAGTTTTCATCAGGAAGTACCAATCCGGAAGTGCTCGGAACAGAAGCATTTCGTTTCCATAAAATATCACTGCGTTTATTATAAAAATAGTCAATGGTAAATGCCAAATCTCCATTCAAAAATTGTAAATCAAAACCTATATTCTTTTGTGTAGCTGTTTCCCAAGTCACATTTTGATTAGGAGCTACTCCTTCTTTCAATGCTTGGTTCATCGTTGCACCATTATTAGTCAAATACATCAAATCATTGAAAGTATAGGAAGCCAAATACTGATAAGGATCAATCAAATCATTTCCTGTCTGTCCCCATGATGCCCGTACTTTGGCAAAACTAATAAAGGGCAATTTCTTTTTGAAAAAATCTTCTTCAGATATTACATATCCTAATGAAATACCCGGAAAGAATCCGAATTTATTAGAACGATCAAAAATATAGGAACCTTGATAGCGCCAAACAAACTCTACCAAATATTTAGACTTATAAGCGTAGTTCACACGACCAAAATAATTTAAACGGGCTTCCTCATACCCTGTACCTGTATTATTCATTTCATCCTGACCACCAGCAAAAAGCTGGTCAATAGCGGCAGAAAGAAAATAACGACGATAAGCTTCAAATGAATCCCCCTTATCCGTGATACGTTCTACACCTGCTAGAATATTTACATCATGATCTTGAGCAAATGTATGGCTATAACTAGCGATACCACTCAATAATACCCCCAAATTGTCTTCCATTGATTCTGTCAGACGAGGATCACTAAACCCTTTCTTTCCTTCCACCAATAGGGGCTGGCCATTTTCATCCATCGAAGTCCCATCCCATGAATACAAATACCAAGGTTTTTGCCATATTTTACGAAAACGGAACGTCTTATCAAGTGACGCAGTAGCCTTCAAAGTCAATCCCTCCACATAAGGCACCTTGATATTAACTCCGAAATCCCCATTTAACACATAACGCTTATCACGTTCATAACCAGTTTGATTGGTACATATAACTACCGGATTATCACCAAATTCAATGTCGGGTCCCGGACGGCCGTCAGGCCAATAAGCCGGTGAATTAGGTTTAGATCGCATCAGCATACGGAAAATATTCTCTGCAGAACGGGTTGGATATTTCCGATCTTCCATTCTTCCTGTTACATTGACATAAGTATCAACATATTTATTAATTTTCATATCAAGATTCATCTTCAAGTCATACTGATGGTAATTTGACCCACTATGACGATAAAATGCATCTTGTCCTTTGGCTGATACGCTAACAAAATATTTCACATTCTCTGTACCACCATCAATAGTAGCATTGGCATAAGTTTGTGGAGACCATGATTTCAATGTTTCATTAAACCAGTCCGTATCCGGATGTCCCCAAGGATCGGAACCATCAGCATATAATCTAAGATCATCTACCGTATAGCGGCCCTTATTACCGGCATACTTATCTATTTCATTCATCAAAGTAGCATATTCCACAGCATTGGTCATTTCCGGTATTACAGTAGGAGCAGCTATTCCATAATTATAAGTAAAACCTACTCTCGGCTTGCCTGCTTTTCCTCGTTTTGTTGTAATCAAAATAACTCCATTGGCAGCTTGAGCACCATAAATAGCTGCTGAAGCATCTTTTAATACAGACATCGTTTCAATAGTACTTGGATCAATACGCTCCAAAGAACGTCCGGGTACTCCATCAACAACTACTAACGGATCAGCTTTTCCAAAGGTATTAACCCCACGAACAGTAATAGTAGCACCATCATATCCTGGTTCTGAAGTGTTGGAAACAGCGACCACGCCCGGTAAACGTCCGGCTAATCCTTGTGATACATTCGTCACTGGAGTTTTTGCCAGCTTCTCACCACCTACACTCGTTACAGAGCCGGATAATGTAGCTTTCTTTTGGGCCCCATACCCCACAATCACCACCTCATCTAATAATTCAGTATCTTCCTTCAAAAATATATCCAGATATGTTTTTCCATTTATCGGAACTTCCTGAACTAAATATCCCACATAAGAAATACGCAATACAACTCCTTTAGGAACAGAAAGCGTAAAGTTACCATCCAAATCAGTTACAGTACCATTTGAAGTACCTATTTCCAAAATAGAAACCCCCATAAGAGGTTCTTTTAATTTAGAGTCCATCACCCTACCTTTTACAGTCTGGTTTTGCGCCCAAGCTGTATTGGATATACTCAATACCAAAAACAGCAATAAAACAAAACGAAATGTTTTCATACTATTATATTTAGAATTAAACAAAGGTTATTATTATTTACTTGTACGAATGGATACAGTAGCCGGAACCAATCCGGGAGAAGTCACTTTCAACATTATCTTACCTTCTTTCCGTGTACTTTTTACTACCACTATAGCACGCCCTTTCCATGCTTTCCGCTGATAACCGATATAGCTATCCGTGTCTTTCAAATCAGCATTTCCCACAGCCACTATAGTACCTGCCCCTTTCACTTCAAAAGTTAATTGATTATCAGCATTCGGCTCCAGAATACCTTCCTTATCTAATATTTCTACTGTGATAAAACTCAAATCCTGACCATTTGCCTTTATTTTTGTACGATCGGCCGTTAATTGAATTTTCACAGGTTTTCCGGCAGTCTGTAAGATCGTTTTCTCTATTTCTATCTCGGATTCCACACCTACCGCCTTCAATATTCCTGGCTCGTATGAAACAGGAAAGACTGCTTTGAATTGCTGTTCCTTCCCTGTGAATTTCTCGCCTATCAGCTTATCATTCAAATACAGACGTACTTTGGGATATCGGGAATAAATCTCCACCTCTATTTCTTTTCCTTCATGTCCCGGCCAATTCCAGCTTTCCCAAGTAGGCCAGACAGACCATAAGGTTTCCTTCACCTTACCATAATAATTATCCGGCTCTTTTACAGCCAAGTAAAGTTTCTTATCAGGATTATACAACAAGTCACGATAATGTGATATAGGTTTCCTCCAACCTGTCAAATCAATATCTCCACAATAGGCCCCATGCCAAGGATAATGGTTACGTTGATAGTGTTCACCTTCCGACTCACCTGCATAATAAAATCGCCCGATACCCGATTCACCTAAATAATCAATAGCCGTCCAAACAAAATCACCAATAATATAATCATGACCATTTACCAACGACCAATTGGCAAAAGCATCTCGTGGATAAGATTCGGTTTGCATAATGACACGGGAAGGTACACGCTGATGATCAACCGGCGCTCGATGCAGCAAATAATTATAGCCCACTATTTCATGTACGGCAGCCAATGGATCATATATTTCCCAGTCATTATCCCAAGCAGCTAAAGCAGAAGTTACCGGACGACTGGGATCAAACTTATGTACATAGTCGGCCAACTTCCGAGCTGTAGTGACCACTTCCAATTTTTTACGCTCAATTACTTCATTGCCAATACTCCAACAAAAAATAGAAGGATGATTGCGGTCACGAAGAACCATGGATTCGATATCCCGTTGCCACCATTGATCAAAAAGAATAGAATAGTCATATTGATTCTTACTGTCACGCCAACCGTCAAAGGTTTCATCTATAACCAATAATCCGAGACGATCACAGGCATGGAGGAACTCTTCTGAAGGAATATTATGCGAAGTACGTACCGCATTAAATCCCGCAGCCTTCATTAATTCTACTTTCCGTTCTTCGGCACGATCATAAGCCGCTGCCCCCAGACAACCGTTGTCATGATGTAAACATCCACCATTTAAAATAATTCTCTTGCCATTCAAGAATAATCCTTGTTCAGCCGAATAAGTAACCGTCCGAATACCAAAAGATTCCGTTGTACTATCTATTACATCACTCGCTTCAGTCACTAGAAAGTGTGCATTATATAAATGAGGGGTCTCAGGACTCCACAAAGCAGGATACAACACAAAAATTTTTTTGTGTTATTTCCTTTATTCCATTGGCAGGCAAATCCACTTTTATTTCTCCTTTTCCGGCTTCATCATTTCCTTTAGTCAACTTTGTTGTCAAGGTAATCTGTCTGTCAGAAGAAGTTTCATTTCTCAAAATAGTTTTTATTTGTACAACAGCTCTCTCCTCACTTACCTCAGGAGTAGTTATAGCTATCCCCCAATGCTCTATATGAACAGCATTCATCGCTGTCAGCCACACATGCCGATAGATACCTGTACCGGTGTACCAGCGACAATTTTTCTGCTGCGAATTATCCACTCGTACAGCAATAATATTCTTATCATCATAACGTAGATAAGGAGTCAGATCATAATAAAAGGATGAATATCCATAAGGACGGATTCCTACGGATTTTCCATTAATAAAGACCTCTGAATTCATATAAACTCCTTCAAAGTAAATACCCACTTTCTTGCCTTTATGCTTAGAAGGTATTTCAAAT
>ENA-OQOA01000358-OQOA01000358.1-human-gut-metagenome-genome-assembly--contig:-NODE-358-length-21534-cov-2.972159_pt1 | contig 21534 bp, 15 predicted proteins | sample MGYA00242633_ERZ504888 | MGnify/ENA primary metagenome ERZ504888 (study PRJEB26092, sample SAMD00036372) | human gut metagenome | host: Homo sapiens | study: EMG produced TPA metagenomics assembly of...
GTGACAATCCGAAATACGGAAGCACATTGGGTTATTTTGACTCTTCTTACTGGAAAGTGCGTAACATCACATTGGGCTACAACTTCGAGAAGCAGGCTTGGCTGACCCGCATGGGCGTACAGAGCCTGCGTGCTTACCTGTCCGTACAGAATCCGTTCATCATCTGTTCTCCTTTCCATAAAGAAACCGGACTGGATCCCGAAACCAACTCTTACGGTAACGAGAATGTAGCTGTGACAGAAGGTATTCAGAAACGATTCCTGACAGTAGGTACTAACTCACCGTCCACCCGTAACTATTTATTCGGTATTAACTTAACATTCTAAATGAAAGCATGACTATGAAACCTATATTTTCAAAAATAAGAGTTTTGGGAACAGCCGCATTGGCTTTGTTCTGACAGCATCCTGTTCAGACATTCTGGACGAGCAGCCGCGCAGCAGTTATGATCCTACTTTCTTTAAGACAGAAAAAGGGAGTGGAAGGCGGTGTGACCTCCATGTATGCACACTTGCGCTATATTTACGGACAAGCTTATTATTATAATTCCTGTCTGACGGGAACCGATGAGGCAACCTGGGGATGGAGTGCCGATGGTAACTTCAAGGATGCCGACCTGTCCGGAGTAGGCAACCTGACTGCCACGACTTGCCGTTCCGACGCCTTGTGGGGAACCGCTTTCTCGAACATCAACACCGCTAACGGAGTGATAGAGAACGGTGCCGAAGTAGGAGTCAATGAATCATTGGTTTCCGAAGCCCGCTTCTTCCGTGCGTTCGATTATTTCCTGTTGGTGCAGACCTTCGGCGGAGTGCCTCTGGACCTAGGTTCCGGCAAACTGAAGTTCAATATCACTCCTTCACGTACCTCCGTGCGCAATACCGTGCCCGAAGTGTACACCAAGGCCATCTTCCCGACTTGCTGACCGCTATCGAGAACTTGCCCGCTAATCCTCGTGTGACGGGTGGAGTGACCAAGACCGTTGCCCGCCTGTACTTGGCAAAGGCTTATCTGACTTATGCCTGGTGGCTGAAGAATCCGAATAACATTCCTACTTATCCCGAGTGCCAGCGTACGGACCCCGACGGACACGATGCGGCATGGTACTTCCAGCAGGCATACGATGTGGCGGTTACTGCTATCGAGACCCCCGGTCCTTTCGGTTTGCAGGAAAGCTTCTGGATGGTGAATGCCGGGCCCAATGACCGTAACATGGAAATCCTGCTCTATGCAGACCATACGCAGGAAGACGAGTATTATAATGGTGGCAGCCTGAGCTACGGTGGCGGTGGTGCTCCCGATAACTTTGCCGGATGGATGATGAACTGGAACTATACCGACGCGCGTTCGGCTGATAATCAGGCTGTCATCAACCGTATTGCCGAGCAATGTTATGGCCGCCCTTGGACCCGTATGGCTCCTCCGTTGGGTGTGTTTACCAAGACGTTTGCCGACAAGGTGAACGACTCCCGTTACGACGGTACTTTTACTACTGTTTATCGCGGCAACTGGTCTACAGCCGGACAGAACTGGGAATCGGTGACCAATGCCAACGGAATGAAAGTGAAAGAACGTGAACCTATATTCTCTTTCGTATTCCAGGATATGGATAAGATAGACTATGCAGGAGAAGGTTCTAAAAGCAATCTGGGAGCAGGTACGTTGCCCGGTCGTGCCGACTGGGTATTGGGACTGGATGCGGTAGGCCGCTATGTATATCCCGGTCTTTGGAAACTCGGCCCGTATCGTACAGACAACGGCTCCGGAGCAGGACAGCCCAATGCGGGAAGTACCCGTCCGTATAACATCGCCAAGTTCTCCGAACTTTATCTGGTTGCTGCCGAAGCTGCCGTAGAAGGAGCTGCCACACAAGCCGGCAAGTCTGCCCGTGACCTGGTGAACGTGCTTCGTGCCCGTGCCGGTCGCTGGACTTACAGCAATGCCGAGTACAAGGAAGTGGATCGTGATTTCAGTGCTGAAATGACAGCCGCCACTCCGGCAACCATTGACATCAACTATATTCTGGATGAACGCAGCCGCGAGTTCTATGGCGAAGGTTATCGTTGGTTCGACTTGGTTCGTACTCAGAAATGGAACGAATATGCTGACAGTTACGTGATTTGTGGAGGCAAGGGTGATCACAATCCGCAGACTTACAGCCGTACCATCGAAGCGTTCCATTATCTCCGTCCTATCCCACAAGGACAGTTGGATGGCATGGAAATGACAGAGGAGGAAAAAGACGCTTATCAGAATCCGGGATACAGAGATTGATTTTTTGTTTTTAAGAGTACCCGCCGTTTCTTTCTGTTTCTGATGGAAGAAGCGGCGGTCTTTTTATGGTATGGACTGCTGGGTAGGTTATCATCTTCCCATAGAATATATGTTTTCAGTTTGATGAGTATGTGGCTTCCTTCTAATAAATTTACTGTTTCACTTAGGTGGGTAAGTTTTATCACTTAAGTGATGAGGATTCTTTACTAAGGTGATGCAATTTCATCACCTCAGTGAAACGATAAATTTATCAAGAGGAATTAGGGTATTCATCAGGCTGGTAAAGGATACTTGTACAGCTTGTTGCTGCTTGTAGTTTGCGATTGGTGGATATGGGGTCTGTCTGTTCCTGTCGGATATGTTTTGAAGTAAAGAAAGAGCTTGGGAAATATTTTTCCATCGGCTGAAAGGACTGATAGCAGACTGAAAGGACTACTGTCAGCCTTATGCATTGTGTAATAGTGAGTTATGCCGGCTGAATGGACTGAAGAAAGGTTCGTGAAATAGGTATATGTAAGAGTGTTTTGTAGGAAAAGTGTATTTGTTCATACCATTGTATCCGCAAAGTTTGCATTCGGCGGAAACTGGGTCTGTACTTGGTGGAAAAGAGAACCGGAAATTATTTTCAGTTCTCTTCCTTATTCTTATCCTGTTTCAAATGTTGTTCCATGTATATGCTGGGAGGCATTCCGTACAGATCCTTGAAAGCGGTCGAGAAATTGTTGGGATTGGTGAATCCGGTCAAGTCCGCCACTTCGGCTATGGTGTACCGTTTCTTCGACAACAGTTCTGCCGCTTGTTTCAGTCGGATGTTCCGGATAAAATCCCGTGTGGTCTGGTTGGTCAGTTCTTTCAGTTTACGGTGCAAGTGCACGCGGCTGATGCCTACCTCGGTGGTAATCATCTCCACGGTGAGGTTCGGGTTGCTCAGGTTTTCGTTGATGACCCGCATGATTCGTTCCATCAGTTTGTCATCGGGGGACTGTACTTCTATTGGTTGTACCTTATCCCCTTGGGTCTGTTGTCCGGTATAGGTATTGCGTAGCCGTTCACGACTGCGGATCAGGTTGGCGGCCGTTTTCCTCAATATCTCCATATGGAAAGGTTTGGTCATGTAGGCGTCGGCTCCTGTTTCCAGACCTTCCAGATTGTCTTCCTCCCGTGTCTTGGCGGTGAGCAGTATTACCGGGATGTGGTTCAGGTTCACATTTTGCTTTATTTTGCGGCATAAGGTAAGTCCGTCCATTTCGGGCATCATGACATCACTTATTACCAGGTCCGGGGTTTTATTGAAGATGCTTTCCAGTGCCTCCTTGCCGTTGCAGCTTTCCAGGGTATGGTAATCGCTTGCCAGTTCACGGCAGATATAGCGGCGTATATCTTCATCGTCTTCTACCACCAGTACTTTGTATTTCGTTTTGGTTCGTGTTTTTCCGTTTTCTTCTTCCTCGGTTTCATAAGGAACAGGGAAGGACCGGAGCCGGAGTGTGGAAGAGAGGAGCTTTTGTCGGCTTCCATTTCTCTTTGCGCAGATGGGCGCATCCCAGAGGCATACGGATGATAAAGCTGCATCCCGGTTGTCCGTCCGGATTATTTTCTACACGGATGTCTCCGTGATGAAGTTCCACCAGTGAGCGGGTGAGGTGCAGCCCGATACCGGTACCTATGTTTGAGTTGTTTTGGCTATTCCGTATCTGGTAAAAGCGTTCGAATATGTGTTCTGTTTCTTTGGGGGCGATTCCTATTCCGCTGTCGGTCACGGTAATTTCGGCATACTGTTGTAATGGTTTCGGCAGGGTGGAGTCCTTACCGGTGCGTAGCCGTATGTCCACACTGCCTCCTTCGGGGGTGAATTTGAAGGCATTGGACAGGATGTTCAGGATAATTTTGTCGAAGTTCACCGGGTCCACCCACAACTTTAAGTGGTCGGCGCCCTCGTGGTGGAACTGCAAAGTAATTTGTTTTTTGTTCGCTTGTTCTGTAAAGGTTTCACACAAATCATTAATGAATCCGGTCATTTCGGTTTCACGGAAAACGAGTGACATCTGCCCTTTGTCTATCTTGCGTATATCCATCAATTGGTTTACAAGCCGAAGGATTCTTTCGGAATTGCGCCAGATGATGCGGTAGTTCTTTTGCCGTTCGTGGTCTGTATCGTTTGTCATCAGTTTTTGCAAAGGACTGATGATGAGCGACATCGGAGTACGTATCTCGTGGGAGATGTTGATGAAAAACTGTAGCTTGGCTTCGTTTATCTGTTCAGCATGGATATGTTGCATCATTTCCTGCCTTATGCGGTAACGGTGTCTCACTTGCAGGATGATGCCATAGACGGCTGCTACTGCCAATAAGGCATAGATCAGCATGGCCCAGCCCGATGCCCACCATGCCGGTGCGATGTGAATGGTGATTTCATCGGTGTCGGATTCCAGCAGATAATCTTCGGCTTTGATCCGGAAATGATAATCGCCGGGGGAAGGTCGCTGAATGACACTCGGTTGACTCCTTTGGGAAGCTTGACCCAGGGGGTGTTGTTTATGGTATATAGATACGTGATACGTTCGGAATTATTTAGTTCGCGGGTAGAGAACTCGATGCTGAAAGCGTTGTCGTTATGTGACAAGTGGAAATCCCGGGCCTCAAAGACGGAGGTGTTTATGATTTCTTTTCCGCCCGACAACATTCCTTTCCTTATGGGCTGGTCGTGCAGATAGAAGTCGATGATGCGTACGTTCCATTTTTTTGCGGGATTCGTAATCTCTTGAGGATTGAAATAGGTAATTCCATTTGTACCTCCAAACCAGAGTATGCCGTTGTGGTCGGCAAAAGAGGCGTTTTTGCTGAATTCATTTCCTTGCAGGCCGTCGTCTGCATAGAAATTGCTGAACGTGTGGGTATTCAGATTAAAACGTGACATTCCGGCATTGGTGCTTATCCATAAGTTGTCCTGCCCGTCTCCTTTGATGGCATATACGGCGTTACTGGATAGTCCGTGGGCGGTGGTGTAGGTCTTTAGTTGCCGGTTTGGGGATTCCATTCCGCCAGTCCGTCGGAACTGCCTATCCAGATGTTGCCTTGGGGGTCTTCATAAAGGGAGTGGATGATGTGTCTGGACAGGATTTCCTCAGTCTTGAAGTCGTCGGTGCTCAGGTCTATACATCTTATTCCGTCATACGTTCCTACATAAAGGTGGTTGTCACCGGCATACAGAAGACAGCTTATCCATTTATATTTTTCGGTGGCAGCATTGAATTTAGGATCATATACAGACTGTCCTGTCTTCAAGTCATAATAGAAAAGTCCGGCTCCCATGGTGGCTATCCAGAGTCGTTTGTCCTGGTCTTCAACCAGATCATACACGCGTTGGATACGGTTTCCATGCTTGTCTGTCAGATTCTGCAGATAGCTGCACTGTCCTGTTTTCTTATCCAGTCTGCCTAGTCCGTTGGTATAGGATCCGAACCACAGATTACGTTCAGAGTCTTCATACAGGCCGAAAACGGTGGAAGGAACCGAAAAGGGGCTGTCATGTGGGGCATAATGGACTCTTTGCTTCAGTTCTGTGGTGATGCCGTATATGCCGTCGTTGTCAGTACCTATCCATAATATGCCTTCGTGGTCGCGGCAGAGTGAGGTGATACAGTTGGAGCCGATGATATTCTTGTTTATTGATTTGTAGCCTATGTACTTGAAACTGTTGGGCTGTGCGGGAATCATCATAACCCCTTTCTGGTAAATGGCTATCCATAGGTTTCCTGCATTGTCTTTCAGGACGGAGTGTACTTTGGAGGTACCGGAGTCGAGGTAATTATTATCAAAAGGGTAATCCGTGATGAGCTGTTTGGGGATGTTGAAAATCTTGGCGCCTTTCCCGTCCGTGCCCAGACAAAGCTCGTTCTGGCTTATCTGGCAGATGGATTTGATAGGCAGGTTTTGTTTTCCTTTATAAAGGATAGGAATGAACTCTTCTGCCGGTTGGTTATATTTCAGCAATCCTTTGCCTATGGTTGCCAGGTAGATGTCTCCGTAGTTGTCTTCATAGAGGTCCACAATGGTCATTCCCTTCTCTTGTTTCAGAAAGTGCTTGCTTTTATTGTCCGCAGAGAGGCGGTAGATACCATTTTCACCCTGTGTTACCCAAAGATTGTGTTGTCTGTCCTCTATCATGTAGTCTGTCATTTGGGTGGGGATAGGTAAATCCAGTTTGTGTGCAGTCAGTTTCCCCTGTGTGATGGTTATGGTACACAAGTTGTTTCCCGATACCCATATTTCTCCGTTCCTACACTCCAGAATGGACATGATATTGCTGTCAAAAGTCTTTCCGTCTTCCCATTGCGCCTGTGTGCTGAAACTGTCGGTGGCGGGATCGTATAACTGTATTCCATTATAGGTTCCTACGAACAATCGTCCCTTGCTGTCTTCATACAGGGCGCGTACGTAGTTGTGGCAGAGAGAGTGCTCGTTTTCCGGATCATGCTTGTAGATGACGAATTTGGCTCCGTCGTAGCGGTTCAGTCCGTCTTCGGTGGCGATCCAGATCATACCGTTCCGGTCCTGATATATCTTGTTGATCAGACTGCTGGACAGTTCCCTGTCTGTTGTGAAGAATTTATATGATTGTCCGTGACATAATAAAGACAGGAACATGAATAGTGTAAGAAGCGTATGTTTCATCATAATATAATATCTCAGATTGATTCAGGCGCACAAAAATAATTCAAAAAAATATATATAGCCTAATAAAAAAGAGGTAATTTCTATACTTCCCGCCATAATAGGGTGAGTTTGTAACATGGGAAAAGGACTATGTAACATAGTTCCGCCCGAAAATAAAGCGGATGTCTTTATCTTTGCTCTTGTTGAGCCGTGAAGAACGGAAAATAAAACAACCTTGTGAATTTAATACCATGAATATGAAACTTGAATGTGATTTATCCGGTATCCGGAAATGTATGATGAGTGGCTTGTCCCTGTTGCTTGCCGGAGTGTTGCAGGCGCAGAATCCGATTGTGAAACTGGCTATAGTTAAAAAATAGAAAGTAGAAAAAGAAATGAAGAAGATCATCATTATTATTACCTGCTTCATTGGTTTGTCGGGGGCGTTTGCACAACAACGGGGAATGTTCCATAATCCGGTGATTGAGGCGGATGTACCTGACCCTTCCATGATAAGGGTGGGAAACTATTACTATCTGGTAAGCACCACTATGCACCTGATGCCGGGTTGTCCGGTGATGCGTTCAAAAGACTTGGTGCATTGGGAAACGATCAGTTATGTGTTTCAACGGCTTACTGACTTGCCCCGTTATGATTTGAAAGAAGGCACGGTATATGGTCGCGGACAATGGGCTTCCAGCCTCCGCTATCATGACGGACGGTTCTATGTATGGTTCTCACCCAATGATGAACCCCATCGTGGTTATATCTATACCGCCGAAGATCCGGCGGGCGAATGGACATTACTTTCCCGTCCGCCTCATCATCATGATGCTTCTTTGTTTTTTGATGACGACGGCAAAGTCTATCTGTTTTATGGCACCGGGCAACTTCGTCAGCTCAAGAGCGACCTGAGCGATGTGGAACCGGGAGGTATAGACCAAAAGATATTCGAGCGGGACGCCGACGAGCAGGGACTTCTGGAAGGAAGTCAGGCATTCAAGCATAACGGCAGATATTATGTGATGATGATTTCCATGGATTGGAGCATTCCCGGACGGTTGCGTCGTGAGGTGTGCTACCGTGCCGACCAGATAACCGGTCCGTATGAGAAAAAGGTGATTTTAGAAACTGAATTTCAAGGATATGGTGGCGTGGGACAAGGCTGTATAGTCGATACTCCTGACGGAAACTGGTATGGCTTTATTTTTCAGGATAGAGGCGGTATAGGGCGTGTACCCACATTGATGCCCTGCCGCTGGGAAGACGGTTGGCCGATACTGGGTGATGCGGACGGACGTGTGCCCGAATGTATGGAGATGCCTGTTTACGGAGAGGAGTGTAAAGGAAGTATCATGGGAAGTGATGGTTTCGACACCGATCAGTTGAGTTTGAACTGGCAGTGGAACCACAATCCGTTGGACGATTGCTGGTCACTGACGGAGCGTCCGGGTTTCCTGCGGTTGAGGACCGGAAAGGTGGTGGACAATCTGTTTCTGGCTCCCAATACCTTGACTCAGCGTATGAGCGGACCGAAGTGCAGCGGTGTGGTAGCTATGGATATCTCGAAGATGAAAGAAGGAGATGTTGCGGGCTTCTGCGCTTTCAATGGGTTGTCCGGGGTACTGGCTGTGGTCATGGAGAACGGGAAAAAGCAGTGGGTGATGTCACATCAGTCTGTCAGTCTTTCGGACCGGGAAAAAAGGGTGACTGCTGTGGAAGTACTGGAGAAGGAACGCATGGATTGTGAGAAAGAGGTGGTCTATCTTCGTATGGAGAGCGATTTTGCAGATAAAAAAGATGAAGCCACTTTTTATTACAGTTATGACAAGAAAACGTGGAAACGAATAGGAGAACCTTGTAAAATGGTTTTTGATTATACCAAATTCTTTATGGGAAGCAAGTTTGCTATTTTTAATTATGCTACTAAAGATTTGGGAGGATATGTGGATATAGATTATTTTGAATACGGTAACTAAAAAGTGAATAGAATGAAACTGAAAAAATGTGTGGGGATATTCTTGTTCTCCACCTTGTGCCTGAATGTAGGAGCTATAGATCATAAAGGGATTACTTTTGACCAGCTGGCTCCCGACCGTTTCACTCTGATAGAAAACGGAGTGGCCAATGAAATATTGGTGGACGAGCAGGAGGATGCTGGTGTGATGATAGCAGTAAGGAATCTTCAGAATGACTTTAAACGGGTAAGTGGCCGGGCTGCCGGGTTATGCTATACTCCCGGCGTAAAGCGCATGATTATGGTAGGTACGTTGAAAAGCCACTATATCAGAGAATTGGTAAAAGCGAAAAAGATAGATGCTTCGTTGCTGGAGGGCAAGAATGAGAAATACCTGATGACCGTGGTGTCTGCTCCCTTGAACGGAGTGGATGAGGCGCTCGTCATTGTGGGAAGTGACAAACGCGGAACGATTTATGGGATTTATGAGCTTTCGGAGCAGATTGGTGTTTCGCCGTGGTACGACTGGGCGGATGTGCCGGTGATGTCCCGGCAGAATCTTTCGATGACGCGTGGAAGTTATACGGCGGGAGAACCGGCGGTGAAGGTATCGGGGTATCTTTTTGAATGACGAGGCTCCTTGCCTGACCGGATGGGTGAAGCACACTTATGGCACGAATTATGGTGATCATCGTTTTTATGCTCGTGTGTTCGAACTGATTTTGCGTCTGCGTGGTAACTTTATGTGGCCTGCCATGTGGGGTTGGAGTTTTTATGCGGATGATCCGGAGAACAGCAAGACCGCTCATGAGATGGGGATTATAATGGGAACCTCACACCATGAACCTATGGCACGCAATCATCAGGAATGGGTGAGAAAGCGCAGCGAATATGGGGCATGGGACTATGCTTCCAACCAGCAAGTGATTGACCGTTTTTTCCGTGAAGGTATGGAGCGTGCCGCCGGTACGGAAGATTTGATTACCATTGGTATGAGAGGTGACGGTGATACTCCGATGGGTGGAAAGGAGGGGGAAGATGACAAATATGTGCCGCGTGATGAGGAAAACATGCGCCTGATGGAGAAGATATTCCGGAACCAGCGTCGTATTATTAAGGAAGTGACGGGAAAAGTGCCGGAGAAACGTCCGCAGGTATGGGCTATTTATAAAGAGGTGCAACGCTATTATGATATGGGACTCCGTGTGCCTGATGATGTGATTATGTTGCTGAGTGATGACAATTGGGGGGATGTGCGCCGATTGCCGGATGCAAAAGAACGGAAACGTGCCGGTGGCTGGGGGATGTATTATCATGTGGACTATGTGGGGGCCCCCCGTAATTCCAAATGGTTGAATGTAACTCCCGTACAAAATATGTGGGAGCAGCTTCAGTTGACTTACAGTTATGGGGTGGATAAGCTTTGGATATTGAATGTGGGGGATTTGAAGCCGATGGAGTATCCTATCACTCTTTTTATGAATATGGCTTGGAATCCGGAACGCTATGCGGCAGGGGATCTGTTGGAGCATACACGAGTGTTCTGTGCGCAGCAGTTCGGTGAGGAACAGGCGGATGAGGCCATGCGTATTTTGAACCTGTATTGCAAGTACAATGGACGCGTGACTCCCGAGATGCTGGATAAGGATACTTATCACTTGGCTTCGGGGGAATGGAGGCAGGTGGCTGATGAATATGTGAAGCTGGAGGCGGAAGCCTTGCGGCAGTATTTGAAACTGGATACCGCTTACAGAGATGCCTACCGACAACTGATTCTTTTTCCTGTGCAGGCGATGGCCAATCTGTATGAAATGTATTATGCACAAGCCATGAATCACAAATTATACAAGGAGAATAATCCGCAGGCGAATGAGTGGGCCGACAAAGTGGAGCAGGCATTCCGGCGTGATGCGGAATTGTGCAGGGAATACAACGAAGAAATGTCGGGAGGCAAGTGGAATGGGATGATGACGCAGAAACATATAGGCTATACTTCGTGGAATGATGATTTCCCGGCCGACCGTTTACCGGAAGTCTACCGGATAGAACAACCGGAAGGGGCTGTAGGAGGATATTTGTTTACCGGTGACAAAGGGGTGGTTTCTATGGAGGCGGAGCATTATTTTACATCATCCGTTGCACCGAAGACCGCCTGGACAGTCATACCGCACATGGGACGTACGCTGAGCGGAGTGGCTTTGATGCCTTATACACAGTCTGCGGAGGGGGCTTCGCTCTCTTATAAAATGAAAATACCGCAAAAAGTAGATACAGTAAATGTGTATGTCATTGTGAAATCCACACTGCCCTTCCTCAGACGGGAAGGTCATCGCTACACGGTAGGTTTTGAAGGAGCGGAGGAGCAGACTGTCTGTTTCAATGCGGAGTTGAACGAACATCCGGATAATGTATATCGTGTACTGTATCCCACAGTGGCCCGTCGGGTAGTGAAGACCCGGGTGAAGTTGAGCCTGCCCGACTGTGCGGACGGAACCTATACATTGGTTCTAAAACCGGTGGAGCCTGCCATCGTATTTGAAAAGATAGTGGTGGATTATGGCGGTTATGAGGATAGTTATCTGTTTATGAACGAATCTCCTTGCCGGAGAAATAAGCTGAATGAACAATGAAAAATATGAGATTGACAGTTTGTATAGGAATAATGTGCGGATGGTTGGCAGCAGGAATGTTGCATGCAGGTACACGGCCGGACCATGTTCGCCCGGTGGAAGAAGATGGTAGCCGCTTGTGGCTACCGGTGATACGTCCGGTGGAAGGCGCGGAGGTGGAAATTACTTATAAAGGAAAAGTGTCACCCACCATAGCCATTGCCATTGCTGAATTGAAAAACGCTTGGAAGGGAGATCCTGTACTTTTAGAGAAAAAGAAAACAGGGCGTGGGGATGGGTTTGCCATCACTTCTTCAGAACATCAGGTTCGTATTCTTTCATCCACCGAAACTGGATTGCTTTATGGCGCTTATAGTCTGCTGCGTATGCAGGCGGCGGGGCAGCTCACTGTACCTCTGTCGGTTACTGAACAGCCTGCGTATGACTTGCGTATTCTGAATCATTGGGATAATCCGGATGGTACGGTGGAGCGTGGTTACGCTGGTCGTTCTTTGTGGAATTGGGAGGAACTTCCCGGAACTTTGTCGCCACGTTATGAGGCATACGCCCGTGCCAATGCTTCTGTGGGTATTAATGGAACGGTACTAAATAATGTCAATGCCTCACCTCAAGTGCTGACAACTGGTAGTTTGGAGAAAGTGAAAGCATTGGCTGATGTCTTCCGGCCTTATGGCATAAAGGTCTATTTATCGGTTAATTTTGCATCTCCTATCCGGTTGGGCAAGTTGGATACGGCAGATCCGTTGGACAAGGAAGTCATTGGATGGTGGAAACAAAAAGTAAAAGAGATCTATGCGATGATCCCCGACTTTGGCGGTTTTTTGGTGAAGGCCAATTCGGAGGGGCAACCGGGACCATGTGATTTTGGACGTACTCATGCCGAGGGAGCGAATATGCTGGCGGATGCGTTGAAACCCTACGGAGGAATCGTGATGTGGAGGGCGTTTGTCTATAGTCCTACCGACAGTGACCGTGCCAAGCAGGCTTATTTGGAGTTTATGCCTTTGGATGGACAGTTTTGCGAGAATGTAATTGTACAGATAAAGAACGGACCGATTGATTTCCAGCCTCGTGAACCTTATAGTCCTTTGTTCACGGCTATGAAGCAGACTCCCATGATGGTGGAGTTTCAAATTACTCAGGAGTATTTAGGCTTTTCCAATCATCTGGCCTATTTGGCTCCTTTATGGGAGGAGTTCTTTGGCGAGGTACGTCCGGACAGGTTAAAAGCTGCGGCGGGTGTGGCAAACATCGGTATGGATGTGAATTGGTGCGGACACCATTTTGCGCAGGCCAACTGGTATGCTTTCGGGCGTTTGGCATGGAATCCGTTGTTGACTTCAGACAGGATTGCCGATGAGTGGTTGCAGCAGACATTTACTTCCCAGTCGGCATTTGTCTGCCCGGTCAAGGAGATGATGTTGCAGAGCCGGGAGGCGGTGGTAGACTATATGATGCCATTAGGACTGCATCATCAGTTTGCATGGGGCCACCACTATGGTCCCGAACCGTGGTGCAGTGTACGCGGTGCCCGTCCGGATTGGCTACCCTCTTATTATCATAGGGCGGACAAAGAGGGAATCGGTTTCGACCGTAGCAGCAAAGGGAGTAATGCCGTTTCTCAGTATCCTGATTCACTTCGTCTGATTTACAATGACAAGACAACTTGCCCTGAAGTTTATTTGCTTTGGTTCCATCATGTGCCCTGGCAGTATCGGATGAAAAGCGGACGTACGCTTTGGGGGGAGTTGTGCCGTGCATACGATAGAGGTGTACGACAGGTACGTGGTTTTCAGGAAATATGGGACAGTGTGGAACCTTTTGTAGATGCACGCCGGTTCAGGGAAGTGCAGTCGAAATTGAAAATCCAGATGCGTGACGCCGTGTGGTGGAAAGATGCCTGTCTGCTTTATTTCCAGACTTTCTCAGGGATGCCTATTCCGGCTGGCATAGAACGTCCGGTACACGAGTTGGAGGACATGAAACACTTCCGATTGGAAATCTCGAACTATGAATGTCCTGAGAGTGGGTTTAATAAATAAAATACGGTACTTAGCTTTAGAAGAAACATGAAATATAAGTTAGCTTTAGTGATGTCAGCTTTTTGTGCGTTTTCCGTATGGACCGAAGCAAAGGTGAAATTGCCTGCCATCCTATCGGACGGTATGGTGTTGCAACGTGAGCGGTCCGTTAAAATATGGGGAAATGCCGATAAAGGAGAGAGTGTGACCGTTGTTTTAAAAAGAGAAATTCAGTACGGTAGCCGGGGAAGATGGAAAGTGGCTGGTGGAACTGCCTCCCATGAAGGCAGGTGGCCCTTTTGAAATGATCGTGAATGATATTCGGTTGAAAAATATTCTAGTGGGTGATGTCTGGCTTTGTTCCGGACAGTCCAACATGGAATTGACCGTCGGACGGGTGACTGATAAATTTGCCGAGGAAATAGCAAGGGATGAGAATCCGATGATACGGTATGTGAAGATTCCTTTAGGCAATGATTTGCATGGACCTAAAGACGATTTGCCGGGAACGGACTGGATGTCGCTGACTGAAGAAACCGCTCCTTCCTTTTCTGCTTTGGCTTATTTTTTTGCCAAGGAGATGTATAGGGAAACCCAAGTACCTGTGGGCATTGTTAACTCTAGTTGGGGGGGAAGCTCCGTTGAGGCTTGGATGAGTGAGGAGGCCTTGCAGAAGTTTCCGCGTCAGTTGCACGAGCGTGATTTGTTTAATTCGGACGAGTATCGTGAGTTGTGCAACCGTTCGGGACAGATGATGAACCGTTTTTGGGATGCTGCTTTGTACAAAGGAGACCAAGGACTTCATGACGGGATATGCTGGAATCGTCCGGAACTGGATGATACGGACTGGCAGACGGTAGATACGTTTTCCAAAGAATGGGGCAGGAAGAATGGATATCCGGTGAGTGGCTCTCATTGGTTCCGTCAGAAAGTGAATGTATCAGCGGAACAAGCCGGAAAAGATGCTGTCCTGCGTTTGGGATGCATGGTGGATGCCGATTCGGTATTTGTAAACGGTACCTTCGTAGGTAACACTTTCTATCAGTATCCGCCACGTATTTATCGGGTGCCGGCTTCTTTATTGAAACCCGGTGAGAATCTGGTGACTGTCCGGCTGATTAATTACGGAGGCGCCGCCAGCTTTGTACCCGATAAGCCCTATTGTCTGGTATGGAGGACAGATACAGTCCATTTGTCTAGCCGATGGAAATATCAATTAGGTTGTGAGATGCCTGCACGCACTAATAGTGTCTCTTTTCAGAATATTCCTACCGGTATGTATAACTCCATGATTTCTCCTCTACGTAATCTGGTCTTTACCGGTGCGTTGTGGTATCAGGGAGAAACGAATACGGGCCGTCCTAATGAATATGAGGAATTGCTGACTGCCATGATTGCCGATTGGCGTGAGAAACTGGCCGATAAAGAACTGCCTTTCTTCATTGTACAGTTGGCCAATTTCATGCAGACACATCCACACCCGGTAGAAAGTAATTGGGCGGCTTTGCGTGAAGCGCAACGGCGAGTGGCGTTGAAAGTCCCGAATGCAGCTTTGGCGGTGGCGATTGATTTGGGCGAGTGGAACGACATTCATCCATTAAACAAAAAAGAACTGGCAAGACGTATCTCCCTGTTGGTGAAAAGAAGGGTGTATGGTGATAAAAAGAGTGTGCACAGTGGGCCTATGTGTACGGGTATGACTGTCAATCATGAAGGAAAGGCTGTTCTTTCTTTCGAAGCCGGGACTGATAAATTATGGGCGGTAGATGAATTGAAGGGATTTGCGATAGCCGGTGCCGATGGGCATTTTCAGTGGGCGGAAGCAGTTGTCGTTAATGGGAATCAGGTGGCGGTATGGCATAAAGATATCCCTCATCCTGTAACGGTACGTTATGGTTGGGATGATAATCCGGTTCATGCGAATTTGAAAAATAGAACCGGACTACCGGCTTCTCCTTTTCAGATTTCATTGGAAGATAAATAATTTAACAGAGATCCGAAAGTGGCAAAGCTTTCTAATAATCTTCGATGGATTTTAAAGGAATGCTTGTTTCTGTCGGATTTTCTATGGCAAAAATACCTATTCCTCCTTTGATGTTATTGGGAAAGATGACAGGTGTTTCCAACAGGTTGCTACTGTTATGGTCGGCATATGCATTGGCGGCTCGTAAATATTGATATTCAGCCGGGGATATGGCATAATATTGTATGATAGCTTTTCCAGTTATCTTTTTAATTTTATATAGTTTATTGTCTAATAGGAAACTATACCAACTGTCTAAAGTCATGGTATATTGGTTGTTGGTAAAGTAAGCATCATTGAATACATTATAATAGTTGTTTATAGTGGGGATGAAATTAATGATAGGATCAGAGTTGTTGGGAGTGCCAGGTTTTCCGTCCATTAATGCAGTGTCATAATATCCGCTACATTCCCATTGGGTGGAGATAGCAGTGGAGTCTTGTAAAGTTTTGCGGTTAGTAAGGCGGTAAGTATATGTTTGTTTTATGTTGACCCGGTAATATTGGGAATGGTTTGTGGTGGGAGTTTGTAATTTTATTTTCCACTTTGTTGCTTGATATATCCAAAGGCTTTCCGAAGTCTCTGATAGAGAATGATTAGATTCAATGGTGTCCGCTTTGATAATTTCAATGGGCTCATATACTGTTGCTTCTGCATTCGCTTTATATTTTCCGTCTTTGGTTTCTACTTCGATACGTACTTGATCACCGGTTTTAAAACGGCTGTTTATCTGGTAAAAAATAATTTTGATAGTCTAACGGTGAATCATTGTTAGGACGATAGGTACATTCCGAAATTGTTTCCGATAATACATTATTGATATAAAGGTGAATAATTCCATTTTTTTACTACTTGGGGTTCGTGATAGCCGGATAAAGCTAAAAAGATAGCATTGTTCGTTTTGTTTGCGTTTATCAGAGCGTTGACGATGAGCTTTTGAGATTCATCATTAGGCAATATTTCTATATCATTGGTACAGGCGGCCAATAAATGAACAAATGAAAGGAGTAAAAGTGCTTTTTTCATTATTGCTTAAAATTTATAAGTATATGAGAATGAAGGTAAGAAGGGAAGGAGAGTGACTTTTTGTATCACAGGAATCTTTTTTCCTTCCGATTGCTCATCCGTGTAATAATCTATAAATACATGATTGGGATTCAAAGAGTTATAGGCATTCATAATACTGACGTTCCAAATCCGTTCTCCATGTTTTGTCTTTTTGTGAAAGTTGAATCCTAGATTCAACTGATGACTGGCGGGCAGACGGTAGTTATTTCGAGAAGAGCTATATTCAATGGGAAAAACAACCCCGTTGCCTGTATTTCCCATATGTCCCCATCCATAGCTTCCTTCGGGGAGAATGATGGTTGCTTTCTCTTTGGGCAGGGTGGCAGTATTTCCTGAAGCGTAAATCCAAGAAGCGCTCATGTATACTTTTTTGTTGAGGCGCCTGTTTATCGTGATGTTCATGGAGTGGCGTCTGTCGTATTTATAGGGAAAACGTTTTCCCTCCATTTACATTTCCTTTACTGAATATACGGTCGGCTTTAGCCAAAGTATAATTTATCCATCCGGTAGTACGTCCGGTTTTCTTTTCCAGCATGAATTCTATGCCGAAATTGCGTCCTTTGCCCATTTCTACTTTCTCTTCCCAATGAATGGAATTACCGACTAGAGTATTACCATCTTTGTATTCCAATACGTTTTTCGTCATTTTGCTATAGCCTTCTACAGAAAACTCCCATCCTTGAATACCTGTATAGTAACCCCCGATAGAAAATTGGCATGCTTGCATCGGGCGGATCTTCTGTGTGACCGGTACCCATAGATCAGTGGGGAGAGAGAGATTGGATGAAGAAAGTAAATGTACATATTGTGTCATGTGGGTATAGGCCGCCTTGAAAGTAAGGTTGGGACTGGTTTTGAAACTAACGGTAATGCGAGGTTCCAAGGAGGCATAAGTGTGCTTTTGTACTTGGAAGAGTGAGAAATGTGCGCCTATATTTGTTTTCCATTGTTCGTTCCATTTGAAATCATCTTCTACATAAAGGGAAATTTCGTGTGAGTGTGTCGCTTCATTTCCTCCGATGGTGTATGTTTTATCAGGTTGTTCTTGTTCATTCGGAGAGTGCACAAATGTATGTTGGGTTTCGGGGCGGAACGTATGGTAGAGATAGTTTCCTCCGAATTTGATGAAATGGGAGGGGGATGGATGAAAGTCGAAGTCAGATGTTAATCCCCAATCTTCTATACCGGAATAATATTGGCTGTCAAGGTGTTTGTTGGCGGACGTGAAATTGTTTTTTATATTGAATCGGAAACGGTTATAGGATAGGGTGATGTTATGGAACAGACGATTACTGACTATGTGGTTCCAACGTAATGCCCCTAATGTACTTCCCCAAGCCATGACTTGTCTCTCTCTTGTGTCTGTCTCCTTTTCTTCTTCAAAGTAATAAGAAGAAGTATTTGTAAAGCTGGCATGATCTTTGCCATGATAAAAGGAGAAAAACAGGCGGTCACGGTCACTGAATCGATGATTTAGTTTTGTGTTGATATCATATAAGTAGTAACCTCCTTTCGTATCTTTATCCATGAAAGGCTTGATAATTAAATCGGCATAACTGCGTCTGGCAGAAATAATAAATGATGTCCGGTCTTTCCATAGAGGACCCTCAAAGTGCATTCGGGAAGTCAGCAGCCCGATGGTCAGACTGCCGTGATAATTCCTCATATCTCCATCGTTAGTGCGTACATCAATGACGGAGGACAGTCTTCCTCCGTAACGGGCAGGAAAACTGCTTTTATACAAATCGACTTTCTTGACCGATTCTGGGGTAAAGATGGAGAGAATACCTAGTGTATGGTCCACATTATATAAGGGTACACCGTCTAGCAGATAAAGATTCTGATCGGGACTTCCTCCACGTACATACAGGCCACTGGTACCGGTTATACCTCCTTGTATACCGGGCAGAAGCTGGATTGATTTTAATACATCTGCCTCACTCAGTAAAGCAGGGGTATTTTTAATATGTGTCAAAGGTATATTGTTTGCTCCCATACGGCTACTTTGAAAGCCTGTTTCCATTTTATCAGAAAGGACAACGATTTCTTCCAATGTATTATCGTTTTTAAGTTGGACAGTCAGCAGCGTATCTTTACATAAATACAATGCTATTTGTTTTGAACCGTAACCTATATAGGAAAAATTCAGTTCAGTGTTTCCTTCGGGCAGTGTGATACTGAAGAATCCGAATGGATTTGTGATTGTTCCTTGTTTATTTTGCTGGTCATAGATATTGGCACCTATCAGTGTTTCTTTCGATATTTCGTCCAATACATAACCGTTTAGTGTAAAATGTTGTTTTATAGGAAGTGACGTTGTTTTTTCAATATGATATGGTGTTTGGTAATCTCGAAACTGATGTCTTGTTTAATGAAAGCTGTTTGTAGAATAGTTGTTAATGGGGTTTCTTTCAGATCGAGAGTTATGGGATGTTTGAGTACAACTTCTTCGCCATAAATAAAAGAATACTCTGACAGTTGTTCTATTTTAGCTGTAAACTCCTTTAAACTAGCCTGTTTCAGATAAATATTAAAAGGCATATCCGGAGTTTGTGCTGATATGAATGAATGGGAAAAGACTAGTAACAGCATTAAGTAAAAAAAAGTGATACTGTGTTTCTTATAAAGTGAAGAAATCATTTGTTTTTTAGTTTTCTTGCTTTAGTTCAATAAGATTGGATTGGGGCATGTGATAAGTAAAACCTACGATGGGAGCCAACATTTCTAGAATTTCTTCCAACGTTTCGTTTTGCTTGAAACGTGCATTTAATTTATAATTACGTAACTGTTCGCTTTTTATCTGTATGGTGACATTAAAATGATGGGATAGTTGACGAGCGATTTCTCCCATAGATATGTCATTAAAAGAAAGAATACCTTCACGCCAACTTATTTCGTTCTGTGCATTTGCATTAATGTGCATAGACAATATTCCAGTCGATTTACGATAAATGGCTGTTTCATTGGGCTTTAATATCATTTGTTTACCGTTGGCATTGTTACTGACGGATACACTACCTTCCAGCAGGGTTGTTTCTACTAAAGAATCGGCGGCATAGGCATTGACATTAAAATGCGTGCCTAATACCCTGATGGTAACTCCGTTTGCTTTGACACGAAATGGTTTTTTAGGATTTTTACTGACTTCAAAATAAGCTTCTCCATTCAGCTTTACGATTCGTTCCTTGTTGAAAGTTTCCGGATAGCTCAATTGGGAATGTCGGTTTAGGGTTACTTTAGAGCCATCCGGTAATTGGATGCATTGAGTTTGTATATTGGTGGAAACAATCAGTGTACGTACCGGACGTTGGTAAAAATAAAACATCCAACCGAAACCTATAAGCAGGACGAAACCGGCAGCCACAGCAACTGTATACCGAATGGAAAGTATTTTGTGCTTGCGGTATGCCGGTTGAAGACGTTGTTGCAATATATTATAACTTTTCTCCGCCGAGAATTTTCCCTGCGGTGAATGAGTGGAAGAAGATAATAATTCCAACCATTCGTCCAGTTCTTTGTCTGATTTCGGTGAATTCATGTTATTTTATTTGCTGGACAAAGATACTACTTCTTTTGCAGACGGATAGAAATTTCAGAAATTTTTGCGTCTTTTCCGTCAGGAGTACAGATCAACCGTATGATACGTTGTACGCTTTTTATTTGTTTAGGATAAAGAATGATATCTATTTTTACTGATTTCTTTCCTTTCAAGATGACCGGATGGGCATTTTGAATGTGGAAGCTATTGTTATTTGTAGAACTGCTAATGGTCAGTTTACGGTCTGTGTCTTGTTTTTCGGCAGCTATTATTTTTAAAGTAAGGGTTTCTTCCTCGTTCTTTGTATCATAGGTGTGTGATATGAATTGTTTTTCAAAGCCTATATACTCTTTGGGATAGTTGTCGTTGTTACTACATGCACTTATAAGCAGGGCATAAAAAATGGTAATACTAAACGTGTATTTGTTCTCATGTCTTTTTAGTTTATTAGTTTCTATTGATAAAGACAGGAGAATCTGGAAAACTCCCTATCGTCTATTTCTAAAATAATTGTTAATTTTTTCTTTGAGTCGGGTTACAGCTTTTTGTAACTGGGCATCTACTGTTTTAGGGCTTATATTAAGTTCTTCGGCAACGGAAGCATAACTTTGTTTTTCTTCGCGGACTTTAATAAAGATTGTTCGGCAACGTTCAGGTAATTCATTCAGTGAGTTCTCATAAATGTTAAATAACTCTTCATTCATCATTTGTTCTTCAGGAGAAAGGTTGGAAGAAGATATTTCCGGCATATTTTCCAGAGGCGAGGCTTCCCTCCTTTGTTCTTTTTCCAAATAGTTCAGAGCGGCATTTCTTATTAATATATAGCTGTACTTATTAAAATCATCGGGAATAAGCTGACTTTTTCGATGATTCCAAAGCGTGGTAAAAACATCTAAAATTACTTCTTGAGCCCATTCATCCCGTTGAAGGTAATAAAAGGCGATACGAAAGAAACGGTCATAATACATATCGTATAAAGACCGGAAAAGCCTGTTGGGAATCATGCTTCTGTATTTCTTTGAGTAGTTCAGTTGCCTCCATTGCCGTGTTGGGCATGTTTGTTAATGTTATAATCGGATGCAAAGCTACTAAAATGTAAATAGATGTGCTATTCATTTTAGAACTTTTAGTTTTGATTTATTGTATGAGAGGAACTGAAGCCTTCTTCTTAGTATCTGTCTTGGCAATTTTCTTCTTTCAATTTGTATTTTACTTGGTTGGCAATACTGAATATACCTATTCCTCCTTTTATATTATTGGGAATAAGGGGAACTGCATAAATAAAATTTTCGGCATCAAAATCTAATGCAGAGGACATGGCATACAAATATCTAATGTTCGCTTTTCTGTAAATACTGTAAAACCGG
>ENA-OQOA01000360-OQOA01000360.1-human-gut-metagenome-genome-assembly--contig:-NODE-360-length-21506-cov-3.780018_pt1 | contig 21506 bp, 13 predicted proteins | sample MGYA00242633_ERZ504888 | MGnify/ENA primary metagenome ERZ504888 (study PRJEB26092, sample SAMD00036372) | human gut metagenome | host: Homo sapiens | study: EMG produced TPA metagenomics assembly of...
AGAGGAAAGTACTCTGCTGTTCTCATCAAAAGGCACTAATTCCATAGATGGAATGGCTTATGACAGAGAAACCAATACACTTACATTAAATAATTATAAAAACAAGACTGCCGGCATAGCTACAAATATGATGGGTGATGATTTCAAGATTAACCTTATTGGTGATAATGAAATCGGAGGTATAGGTTCATATGGTGATGCCTGGGGCGGTTCCATCAATATATGTGGCAATGGTTCCCTGGTTATTAATGCAGACAGAGCAGGAGATTATGGTGTAGCTTTCTTTGCTGAGGGAACTAATTCAGTACTTTCAGTTGCAGACACATGTAATGTCACTATATATTCCGGTTCAAAGGCAGTAGTGTATACAAGCGATAATATAACGGACAAACCAATCAGAGATAATGGAACATTAAAGGAAAATGTAACTTATAATGTTTCACATCCACTGCAAATATCAAGCTTATATGCCAGGTATTATGAGTACGACCCATATACAACTAATACAGTATATAAGAACGAGGCAGATAATACTTCATTATATTATATTAAGGAACTGACATATGTTGAATCTGGGAAAGTAACTTATACAATATACAAGCTTACCACAAAGAACGCTCTGGGTGACGTATATTATGCTGACAAAATAGGTGAATATGATAATATCCCTGCTGGATATACTAAAACCACATTAGACAATCCTATTTCATATTATGAGTCAGACGGCGGAAGCGGTGGAACAAGCCAGGTTGTAATAAATACAGCTACCAGTGAAAAATATGTATCTGCATATGCATACGAAAACGGAGAATCATTTTATAAAATATGTAAGCTGCTTGAAAAGCTTGGTGTAGATGAACAAAGCAATGATGAAATATGGCTTGTTGATTATAGCAATCCTGTGGCAACATATAATCCTGTATGGGGAAATGATAATCCTCCAGAAGGATATAAATATGACGGAACAGAAGTAGAAAGTCTTTATAATGTTGAATGTATAGCAGACAAGCTTACATTTACAGCTAAATCAGCCGGAGACAGCACAACAGACAACCCATCTGAAAACCCATCTGGAAAGCCAACTGAAAAACCAACCGAGAAACCAATCGAGAAACCAACTGAGAAACCAACTGAGAAACCAGGCGATGAGAAGCCATCAGCTCCAGACCAGGATTCCAATAATACAATAGTAGATGTATCCGACGGCAGCACAACAATCAAGGTTGATGAAATCCGAAAGATTATAGAAGATAACAAAACAAATGATGTTATTATCAAGTCTAACAATGATGTTACATTTACATTTGCCAAAGGAACTATGTCAGAAGTATCACAGGTTGCAATCTATGACTTTTCAACAGCAATCACTTCTGATATAAAAGAAGCTGGAAATATACCGGCAGCTGTAACAGATGATATATTTGTATCTAAGATAGTATACAATTATTCTGGTGCACTTCCTGCAAAAGCAAGCATTAAGTTAAATGTTGGAAAAGCCTATGCTGGCCAGACACTTTATTACAGCCAGCTCTTAGATGATGGAACAATAATCAGCATGATGTCTGCAGTAGTCGATAATGATGGTTATATGACAGTAGAACAGGATCACTGCTCAACATATCTTATAACAAAACAGAAGCTTACAAACAATAAGCTGGAAACACCTAAGACAGCTGATAACAGTAATATTGCACTCTGGCTTACACTACTTATAGTTCTTTGCAGCAGCGCAACACTTTATACCTTTGCTGTAAAAGCTAAAAAAATCAATAGATAATTGAATGAATAATTAATTGACAGCTTAAGCTGTTATGTCATAATTTATACCAAAATACTACACCTTATTTTATAACCATTAGAAACTAAAAGTGGTTTAAAATGGTTCAAAGAGGTGTAGTATTTTGTTGCATTACCCCTTATTGTAATATATAATGTAATTAGTTTTTTACGTTAATTTTATATGAAGGTGAGTGCTTTTATGGACATTTACGAATCATTAAACTCTATACTTGTTACGTTGTTTAACGATATTATGAATATAGAAGAAAAAGCTTTAATAACAGATGAATTCAAGGACATTTCTGTAACAGATATGCATATTATAGAAGCTATAGGTATAGATGAACCAAGAACCATGAGTATTATATCTAAGGCTCTTGGTGTTACTATGGGTACGCTTACAGTTGGCATTAACGGACTTGTTAAAAAAGGGTACGTTATCAGAACACGCGGTGAGAAAGACCGCCGTATTGTATATGCATCACTTACTGATAAAGGTATTGCTGCATATAATCATCACAAAAAGTTCCACAAAGATATGATTAACTACATCACAGAAGACTTAAGCGAAAGTGAAGCCATTGCACTTACTAAGACATTTACAAGACTTGAGGAATATTTTTAAGAGCTTTTTAAACACCTTAATTGCATTGATACATGAACAAATATTAAAGCCCCCACAGATATAATTCCTGTGGGGGCTTTTTGAAAGATTGTTAATCTTTCCGCCGGCCTGGCCGGCAATTATATATATGAGAGTTTTGGAAAAGTAAGCCTTATTATTTAGTTAACTCAGCAGTCTTATATATGAATGTTACTGAGCTTTCCTTTCCATCCTTCTTATCAAGGAATGAATTATAATTCTTACCAAGCTTTATAACCTCCTTGATTGTATCTACTGCTGTATCAGCATCATTTCCTACAAGACTTGTTATAGCCTTTATACCAGAGGCATTGAATTCAGCCATGCCATCCTTAAGTGTTATAGCACCATCATTAAGCTGTGTAACACCATCTGCTAAGGTTACTGATGATGACTTAAGTGTTGATGTACCATCAGCAAGCTGTGATGAACCATCTCTTAAAGCTGGATTGTTTGCATTAAGTGTTGCGAAGCCGTTGTATAACTGGGCAATACCTCCATTAAGTGTGCTGTTGTTTGCATTAAGTGTTATAAGACCGCTATCTATCTGGTCTATACCACCATTGATTGTATCATTGTTAGCATTAAGCTGTACAAGTCCCCCATTTATCTGGGCTGCACCGTCATTAAGTGCTTTGTTATTACCATTAAGTTCTGTAAGTCCTGTATCTATCTGGGCAACACCATCATTAAGTGCTTTACTGTTTTCATTAAGCTTAACCACACCTGCCTGTAACTGAGAAGCGCCTGTATTTAACTTTTCATTACTGCTATTAAGAGTTGATACGCCTGTATCAAGACTTGCAATACCATTATTCAAATTATCATTATTCTTATTTAATTCTACTAAGCCATCATTAAGCTGTTCTGCACCATCATTAAGTGTTTTATTCATGGAATTAAGAGTGTTAAGTCCATTACTTACAGCTTCTGCTCCTTTTTCAAGTGTCTCTAGGGAACCTGTACTTCCTGAAAGCTGTGTTGCCACCTGAGAAAGTGCACTTGCTGCCCCCTGATTACCGGAAGCCTTGACTAAAAGTCCTAACTGGCTTGCATATAAGCCTGTCAGCTGACTGCCTGCACCATTATTCACTACACTATTGGTATATGCTATAAGATATTTATTATACATTTCAGTAATCTTAGCTTCTATCTTTTCAGTTTCGCTAGTCTTTGCAAGCACAGTAAGATCATCAGCTATTGTTATATCACTAAGACCTGCCTGAACAGCTGCTTTAGTAAGATTTTCTACATCAGTTGTAATATTCTGGTTCATTTTATAAGCAGTAATATTATTTTTAAGCTCTGCAGCCATTTTATCTGTAAGCATTTTCTTTAACTGTGAAACACCATTACTTACCTGTAAAGCTCCATCTGCTGCCTTCGTTACACCAGCTGTATAATCATTGATACCCTTTTTCAAAGCGGCAGCACCATTTCCAAGATTCTTAGCTCCTGTTGTGTATGCATTTATACCACTCTTTAAATCCGCAGTTCCTGATGCTGCAGCTGCTACACCAGCTGTATATGTTGAAAGACCATCCTTAAGCTGTGTCGAACCATCTGCAAGCTGTGCTACTCCATCTGTATAGTCTTCAATACCCTTTTTGAGTGTTCCTGCTCCTGCTGAAAGCTTAGATGCTCCTGTTGTATATGCTGCAATACCTGTTGTAAGAGTATCAGAACCCTTTGCAAGCTGTGCTACACCAGCTGTATATGTTGAAAGACCACCCTTAAGCTGTGTTGCTCCTGCTGAAAGCTTAGATGCTCCATCAGTATAAGCTGTGATACCATCCTTAAGCTGGCCTGCTCCTGCTGCCAGTGCTGTTGCACCATCAGTATAAGCATATATACCATTCTTAAGTGTTCCTGCACCATCATTTAGCTGGTTAACACCATCTGTAAGTGCTGGAATGCTGTCTGCAAGTGTCTGAGTTCCATCCTGAAGAGTAACAGTTCCATCTGTAAGCTGGTCTGCTGCTGACTGAAGCTCATTCATCTTATCCTCAAGCTTTGCAAGAGAGAAGTCATCTACATCTACATCGTTGAGTACACTTGTAGTTGCTACTGACATAGACATATCAAGCTCAAAGTCATTAACATCTGCTGATATTTCAAAGTATTCCGGAATATCCATATCAAGGCTTTCACCATCAAACTTAAGGTTTAATGTATCCTTTAAACCTGGCATAGTCATACCAAGTGCTATTATATTATCACCAACCTTGCTTACCTTGCCATTAGTAACTTCTACATTACTGAATTTATCCGTTGGAAGAAGAGTTCCTGTAATCATTGTGAATGGAACATAAGCTGTCTGTGACTTTCCATTAACTTTTATAGTCTTCTTCTCATTGTTAGTGTAATCATATCTGATAGTAACCTTACCACTTTTGCCAATCATATCCTCTGGCTTTGTTTCTACACCGTTTAACTTATAAGTAACCTTCATAGATACAGGTGCACTCTTACTTGAGCTGCTCTGGTTAGTTGTTGTATCCCCATTAGCATCTGTCACCTTTTCTGTTACAGTTACGTGATCCTGTGTTCCATCTGCCTTACCAAACACATATACCATTTCGTCACGCGTATTTGTCTTCAATGTACTTGTGTTTGATACAGATAACTCATTTTTAATAGCATTGGATATTATGCTTTCTGTATTAGAAGCTGCCTCACTGCTTACTGCAACCTCGCTTGATATCTGATTATATGCTGTGTTTGTTCCACAGGCTGTAAGCGTTGATGCTATAAGAACAACACTCATTAATACTGAACTATATTTGAATAAAGTCTTCTTAACCATAACTATTCCTCCATTTTCTTACTTCCTGATATATTCTTATATCTGTTACGACATATACATCTTTGCCCGTTCATTCATCCATCTGGCTACATATCCTGATTCTTCTTAGGCTTAAAACCAAAGCTTGTATTGATAATGAGCTTATCACATAATACGAACAATGATGGAAGTATGAATATAACAACAAACATACTTATAATCGCGCCTCGTGCCATCAATGTACATAATGAACCTATCATATCAACTGATGCTATGCAGCCAACGCCAAATGTAGCTGCAAAGAACCAAGCGCACTAACGATAATAGATGGTATTGATGCTGCAAGTGCTGTCTGTATAGCTTCCTTCTTAGCAAGTCCCTGGCTTCTTTCCTTCTTATATCTTGTCGTCATAAGAATTGCATAATCGACTGTTGCACCAAGCTGTATAGTACCGATAACAACGGATGCTATGAATGGTATCTGTGTATGTGTGAAATAAGGAATACCCATATTTACAAATATAGCAAACTCAATCGCTGCAACAAGTATAACAGGAAGTGATATTGACTTAAGTACAAACAGTATAATAACAAATATAGCTACTATTGATACTGCACTGACTGTCTTAAAGTCCTTATCTGTTATAGTTATAAGATCCTTAGTACAAGGAGCTTCACCAACAACCATTGCTTTTGAATCATATGACTTTACAATATCATTTACCTTATTAATCTGATTGTTAATATCATCTGATGCTATCTTATAATCAGTAGCAATCATCATTATCTGATAATCCTCACCCTTAAGCTCTGATACCATCTTAGATGGAAGGAATTCCTGAGGAATACCTGACTTAAGTGCTGTATCAAGTCCGAGTGCAAACTGTACACCGTCTACATCATTAAGCTTATCAAGCATTTCATTTGCCGTATCTGTAGACATATTCGTATCTGCAAGTATCATATATATTGAATTCATATCAAAGTTTTCTTCAAGCTTCTTGTTAGCCTGTGAGCATGCAAGCTCCTCTGGAAGCGTATCAGACAGATCATAATATACTGATGTATGGCTCTGTCCATATATAGCAGGTCCTAACAACGCAAGGAAGATAATAATAAATACCCACGAATGATTTACTATAAATGCAGCAAGCTTATCAAATCCCGGCATAACCTCTCTATGCATTGTCTTCTCTAATGCCCTGTCAAATGTAAGAATCAAAGATGGCAGTATAGTTACACATCCGATAACACCAAATATAACACCCTTTGCCATAACAATACCAAGGTCAAGACCAAGTGTGAAGCTCATAAAACAAAGTGCAATAAAACCTGCAACAGTTGTTATAGAAGATCCGACAACTGATGTAAGTGTATTGCCAATGGCAACTGCCATCGCTTCCTTATGGTCATTTGGATACTGTGCCTTCATTTCCTTATAGCTGTGCCATAGGAATATTGAATAATCCAGCGTAACACCTAACTGGAGTACCGCTGCAAGTGCCTTGGTTATGTATGAAAACCTCTCCCAAAAAGGATATTTGAACCAAGGTTGTATACAATTGCCATTCCTATACTCAGCATAAAGAATACTGGCACAAGAAATGAGTCCATAAATATAGCAAGTACGATACAAACAAGCACTACCGCTATAAGTACATAAAGTGGAGTTTCTTTCTCTGAAAGATTCTTTGTATCTGTAACTACTGCTGACATACCGCTTATGAATGCCTGACCTTCTGTTACTTTTCTTATCTGTGTTATGGCATTCATAGTGTCATCACTTGAAGTTGTATTATCGAAGAATATAGCAAATAACGTTGTATCTGTGCTGTCATTCTCGAAATACTTCCTGAACTTTGAAGGTACCATTTCTGATGGAACATCCTCACCAACTATTCCTGTATAAGAAATAACCTGTGCAACATGTTCTACATTCTCTACCTTCTTGATAAGCTTATTAGCAGCTTTTGCATCCATATCCTGGACAACCACCATAGCATAGGCACCCTTATTGAAATCATCCATAAGAATGTCCTGTCCCTGCATAGTCTCAATCTCATCCGGAAGATAATAGAGGATATCATAGTTAACCCTTGTATTAACATATCCAATTGCGGATGGAATAAGAAGCAGGATACTTAGAACCAGAATAGGAATTCTAAGCTTAACAATTACTTTTCCAAACTTTTCCATACATTCGCCTCATTTCTACGTCTGCGACGTCTTCTTATATATTTATCCACCTTAGTAATAAGCCTTAACAGCTCTCACAGATAAATATATTGATAAAAACTCTCAAATATGACTTGTGGTCATTTTCTTTACAAACGATATTCTAACACAAAATGACTGATAGTCAATATCGAAAATGACTTTAAGTCATTTTTTATAGATTTTTTATTTTTTCATGTTAGAATAGTTATAGCTTTAAGAAATGAGGTTTTTGTATGGGAAAACTAGAAAGTAATAAACAAAAAAAAGAACTTCTCTTTTAGATACAGCATTTAAACTTTTTACAACACAGGGGGTATCAAAAACATCTATTGCTGAGATATCACAGAAAGCTGGAATAGCCAAAGGAACCTTTTACCTTTACTTTAAAGATAAATATGACATCAGAAACAAGCTGATTTCTCATGAGGCAAGCAAACTTTTCAAGAATGCTGCTACAGCTCTTAACAGGCACATATATGAGGAGACAGCTAAAAATGCTGCTTTTACAATCTCACTTACTAATCAAATTGTATTCATTGCTGACCATATAATCAATGCTCTCAATGATAACCAGACTCTTCTTACTTTCATTTCAAAGAATCTGTCCTGGGGAATATTCAAAGAGGCTCTGACAACCAATGTTGCTGATGATGATCTTAACTTCAAAGATGTATATTACGATATGCTGTCAGAATCCGGACTTAACCTTAAAGAACCTGAAATAATGCTCTTTATGATAGTAGAACTTATAAGCTCTACTTGCTACAGTGCTATTCTCTATAAAGAACCTGCTGATATTGATACATTAAAGCCTTATCTTTATAACACTATACGGGCTATTATCAATGAACACACTATCAGCAATTAAATATCGTTTCTTCTTTTTTTCTATACATAAAATAAAAAGTTCAGGATAAACATCGACTTGATGTTTATCCTGAACTTTTTTTCACGTTTATCTTTAGTTCTTCACTACTTCCCTCGTATATCACAGTATACAGACCCCCATCTGCATACTGTAATCCTGTTAACTTTTCTGCCAACCCTATATTCGGCTGACTGCAAAGCTTACTACTTTCTCATATTAAAATACCTTATTGCTTCAATTGAAAAGATTAACTAAATTCTTTTCTTCTTGTTATCATATACAACTACTGATAATACAAGTCCTGCTGCCATCATAGCTAATACTGCATATACTACTGGACGTGCTGTATCACCTGTTGTTGCGCCTTCACCTGATTCAGTAGATGGAGCTGTAGCTGCATCACCTGTGCTGCCATCAGCATTACCATTATTAGAGTTATCTGGTGTTGTTGGCTGTGTTGGAACTGTTGGAACTGTTGGTGTATCACCCTTGTTATTATCATCATTGCCAGGTTTATTATCTACTTTATCCTTGTATACAATCGCATATGTAGAGAATTTACTTGTACTAAATGTAATAACTAGCTTTCCATCAACTGTTTCTGTATTAGCATCTTTTATAATCTCAGCAACACCATCATGAAATCTTACGATACTGTATTCTCTGTCGCTTTTAACAAGCTTTTCTGGTACAGTTACACTAAATGTCACTGGCTGTTTTGTATTTTCTACTAATACTGGATCTTTATCTCCAACCTTCTTTATAATGCTAAGATCAATATACTGACCTATTACACCACCTTTGATTTCTTCTGTTACTTTTTCTTCTACTAACTTCTTTACGTCTTCTGTTACTGTTGTATCTGCATTCTTTACTTCAACTGTAATCTTAACATTCTCACCATTTTTATATGCTTCCCATTCATCATCAGTAAGTACATCTGCAAAATCATAATTAACATTTGTAGCTGGTGCATCTTCTTTAACATTTATTTCTGGTTGTTCAACCTTACCAGGTGCAACTGTACTTGGCTTAACTGATTTAACCTCAGCACTTGTTACATCAAGTCTTGCACCTGAGTTAGCTGGTGCTGTATCATTTAACTCAAGAAGACCATGCATATTGATTGTACCATCTTCATTTCTTGTTGGAAGAACTGAAGTATCTACATTTACAAACCAGTCTTTAGTTGCTTCAACACCTAAGTTATTATAAGAAGCACTTCCATTATAGATATAGTTATCCTCGCTATGAAGAGCAAAAGGAATTAAATCATCAAGTTTAGTGTTCTTATCATTGTTTAAGAAATTAATCCCTTAACAACCCATTCTTTTCTGTTTGAATCCTTTGTATTAAGACCTACATTGTAAGCACTATTCTTAATAGAATTGTTGTATGATGTACAATCATATATCTTAATATCAGGACAACTGTTACTTGTGATTCCCTTAGCATGGTTATCAAATGTGATGCTGTTCTTAAGAACATGTCCACCCTTTAAGTAACCACCACCAAGCTTGAATCCGTTACCTTCACCATATTCATAGTTAGGATCTGTAATGTCATCTGTTGTAAGCCATCCGTTGTTGTAAGCTACACAGTTCTCAATAGTTACAAGACCTATCTCACCTGATACTGACTTAGCATAAAGATCCCATCCATCATCAATATTGTTATGTGAAATACATCCGTAGAATCTGTTTCCGTTACCACATGTAAGCTTAGCTGCGAAACCATCTGCATCGTTACGTCCAGCATCACAGTTATCAAAAGATTCACAGTTCTTTACAAGGTTATCTGTTGGCCATAACTTATACTTAATACCAGTCTTGTTATCAGCACCTCCTGAACGGCTTATCTGGATACCTGAATTAGCTGCATGTTCAACTGTACACATTTCAACAATATTGTTGTTACCATTAATCTGGATACCTACGCCTGATGAATCCTTAACATAGATACCATATACGTGCCAGTAATCACCAATGATTGATAAACCACAGCCTTCAAATACTGCCTTACCTGTATTCTCAGCAACAAGAGTTATCATTCTGCTTGCTGTACCACTTACGCTTCTCTGGATTGATATCCAATCCTTATATGTACCATCTTTAAGTACGATAGTCTGTCCTGGCTGTGCATACTGTACTGCTGTTGCAAGATTAAGTGGCTTAGCCTCTGTAGCATCACCATCTTTTGTTCCATCTGGTGATACTATAAGAACACCATTCTCTTCTCCATATGTAGCACGCTTAACTGTTACATCACCCTTAAGTTCATCTGTAGATGTAATCTTATCACTTGCCTTAGGAGCATATGTATAAGATATCTTATTGTCACCAATATTAACTGATACATTTACTCTTGCAGCATCACCAGCTGATAATACTCTTTCTTCTGTCTTACCATCTGGACCTGTTACTTTAAGTGTACCATCACAGTTAGGAACATAGATAAATTCATAGCTTGCTGCACCTACTGTATTAGAAGAATATACTCTTCCGCTTGGTACTATCTTGTCGTCACCCTTATCATTAGATGTAATACCCTTACTCTCTGATTTAGTGAACTTGATGTTACTAATCTTAACACCAATCTTTCTACTTACCATCACACCAACAACAACTGTTCCATCTTCCTGTACTGATGTGAATGAATTATCTGTATTTTTAAGTTCTTCACCATTGCATACTGCTGTATATCCTTCATCTGTCTTCTCAAGTGAGAATTCATATGTTGAATTTGCTGCAAATGATGTAGCTGCCTTAAAGTCTTTCTTTGTAACAACTCTGTCAACACCATCATTATTAGATGAATCTGCTGATGTATAACCTGTTACATTTCTCATACAAGCTGTTTTTGACTTGCTGCTATATACCATAGATGAAGCATAGTTGAAATACTTATGTACATAGTCAACCTTGCCCCAGTTGTTAATACCAAGTGTATCAGCTGCTACTACACCAAAACCAGTCTGGTTATCTGGTGTCTTAGAAGTATCTGTTACTGTAAATGTAGCTGATAACTTAAAGTTCTCTGTATCTGGATCAATCTTTGTATAGTAGTAAGAGAAACCATCTTCATCATCAGATATCTTACCACTTGTCTGTGAAGCAATTTCAATTGTTCCGTTTGTATTAGAAATATCTAAAGCTTCAACGTTGTTCTGCTTATTAGCTGTCTGTTCCTGTGAATCAAGATCGTACTTAGTTACTGTTCCATCTTCTGCTGTAATAACCGCATTAGTTGTCTGTGCAGAACCTACTGTGGCTACATACCATTTCTGATCTGCATCCTTCTTAACTTCAACTGTTGCAACAGCATTAGCAACGAATCCATCGCTGTTTCTTATTGCTTCAACCTTAAACTCATAGCTCTTACCAGCCTCAAGTCCTGTTACTGTGTAATCTGCCTGACTTGCTTTAAGATCTTTAACAGCATATGTAAAATCACCTGTGCTTCCAGCTTCCCTATAGCTTACTGCGTAGCTGTCTGCATCTTCAATATTAACCCAGTCAAGATATACGCTTCCGTTACCCTTATTCTGTGCCCATGTTATAACTGGCTTTCTTACTGCAAGTGTATATGCACCATAGCTGTATGCACCACTTGACTTATCAGCTGCACCAACTCTCTGTGCAACTGCTGTGAATGTATAATCACCTGACCAGAGTGGTGTAAATGTAACTGAATCTGTCTGTGCCTTAACATTAACTGTAGATACTTCATATCCACCTTCAAGCATAGTAACCTTTACATTCTCAGCACCTTTAAGTTCATCTATAACTGATGTGAAGTTAACAACAAAGTTTCCATCTGCGTCTGTTGTAACTGAATTGATAACAGGAGCTTCTACTGTATCCCATGCAACTGCCTGCTTATTCTCTTCTGGATCATATTCTACCTTGATATCGTATATGTCAGCACCCTTAGCACTACCAATATAATATGTGCCTGGCTTAACATTTTCTAATGTATATGTTCCTATCTCATCTGTTACACCTAACTGACCTATTGCTGTACCAGAAGTAACTCCTGTCTTAGCATATATAAGGTTAGTACCTTCACCAGATGCTCCCTTAGCTGCCGCTACAAGAGTAATTTTAGCAGTCTTTTCAACATTAACCTTAATTGTTGCTGTTCCATCTGCTAACTTAGTAGCTCCACTAAGCTGAAGCTTATTGTTATATGTAACACCCTTATATTCTGCTGGTGCTGCTAACTTAATAAATACATTCTTTGAACCCTTGCCAGCTACTGTAAAATAACCATCTGTTCCAACTGCTGTATCTGCTGTTACCTTGAACTTGCCATCTGCATCTGCATTAGAAAGATCCAGGTCATTAGCATTCATTTCATACTTCTCAATATACTTAACACTCATATTAAATATATCAAGACCATTCTTAGAACCAAGCTTATATGTACCAGCTGGAAGCTCTACTGTATACTTAGCTGCTGACCTTTTCAAATACTGCATCTGCAAGTGTAACTGTGGCACGCATCCTTAGCATACTGTAACTCTGGAACTCCTGAACCATTCTGGGCTGCTACTAATGTAAGTCTGAAATCCTGCTTTGCTGTAAATGTGATAGCAGACTTTTCTTTTCCATCTGCGAATGATGGACTTCCATCTAATCTTAATGATGTTGTAAGTGTTTCCTTACCATAAGCTACTGACTGACCTGTAACTAACTTTGTCTTGTCACCATTCTTATATACACTAAAGAAACCTGATAATGTATCATCAGCTATAAGCTTACCATCAGCACTAAACTTTGATGCATCTACTGTTGCACCATCAACTGTATATTCTGGTAAACGGCTCTGAACCTCTACATATAAGAAGTTACCACCATTATCACCACCAAGCCAGTACTGGCCAGCTTCAACAAGATTAAACTCAATCTTGTTAACAATGCTTGTATCGTTTTCCATCTCAATTGATGTAGCCTTAGCTCCTGCTTTGGCATACTGGAATGAATGTTTATTATTAACAGCCTTTACTGCAACATATGCTATAACCTTAACTGGCTCTGTTGTAGTAAATGTTATACCTGCCTGTCCTGTAGATGTATTTAATCCACCTCCAAGATTAAGCGCCTGTGAATATTCACCCATGTTACATTCAAGCTTATCAGCTAATGTTTTTAATGAGTTTTTACCACCCTTAGAAGCAACAGTGAAATAACCATCTGTTCCTACTTTAATATCTTCTGTGACCTTGCCATCTGCGCCAAACTGCTCAGCTTTAAGGTCAGCGGCATCCATGACATAAGCCTTTTTTGCCACTGCTGTTCCTTCACTTCCAGTACTTTCAGCTGCAACAACAGCCGCTGGAACAGAAGGGAACATACCTACCAACATAAGTACTGCACTAAACATAGCAAATACTCTGTTAAAAGTCTTCTTCTTCATAACTTCCTCCTGATATATATTTGATTCACATTTCTAAAAAACTGTACAATATAAACAATTCCTCAATTAAAACAATCAATTCTTTAAATAATTATTATAACATTACCAAAAAACGCCTTTTCTTTTTTGTAATACTTTTATAATTATTTTTCTTTTTACCCAATATTTTTTAGAAATATTTCACAAGTAAACGTATTATATATCATTTATTATAATAAAGCAACCTATTTTACATAAGTTTTGTAACATTTTTGTAACAAAAATGATTTTATTCACTTTCAAGCAGCTTATTGTATATATCCCTCTTAGATACTCCTCTGTCCTTAGCTGCTGCCTTCATAGCTTCCTTCTTATCCATCCTCTGGTCCATATACATCTGTACATGCTCCATCTCAGACATAGCCTTCCACTTATCCTGTTCCTCCTGCTTTATCGCATCACGGCTCTTACCTGCGATAACAAGAACAAACTCGCCTCTTGGCTCATTCACTTCATAATACTCACAGGCTCCATCAAGTGTTGTCACCATGCTGTTTTCATATCTTTTCGTAAGCTCCTTGCACACTGTTATTGCACGTTCACCACCAAGCACTGTGCTAAGCTCCTTAAGTGTCTTTAACAGCCTGTGAGGTGCTTCATATATAATCATTGTTCTTGTTTCTGACTCAAGCTCTGAAAGTATGTCTTTTCTCTCATTTTTGTCCGATGGAAGAAATGCTTCAAATGCAAATCTTCTTGTAGCCTGTCCTGACATTGTTAGTGCTGTTATACAAGCTGCTGCCCCAGGCACACTTGATACCTTTATACCTGCCTCAAGCGCCTGTCGTACAAGCTCCTCTCCAGGATCTGATATGCCAGGTGTTCCTGCATCAGTTATAACGGCCACATTTTCACCCTTAAGCATTTTCTCAACTAGTGTTTTTGCCTTGTCATACTTGTTATACTCATGATAACTAGTCATTGGCGTATTTATTTCAAAATGGTTAAGCAGCTTTATACTGTTTCTCGTATCCTCTGCTGCTATAACATCAACCTCTTTTAATATTCTTAACACCCTGAATGTTATATCCTCAAGATTTCCTATAGGTGTCGCACATAAATATAACTGTCCTATACCCTGGCTTATGCCTTTTTCCGATTCCAATATATCTTTATTATCCATACAAACACCCTTTCATATTATAGCTTACATTTAATAAGATTTCATTTAATAAGATTTCATTTAATAATCTTTCATTAATTTATAGCCTTCCAGATTATTCATATCCGAAATCATCCAGGATTCATTCTTTCATTCCATACATATCCAGAAGTTCTGCTGTATAACTTCCGTCTTTATTATATACAATAAGTGGTTCCTCCACTTTAAGCTGCGAATTTCCACCTTTAACTGCCTCTATAAGCACCATATTGGCAGGCTTATCCACATATGGATATACAAGCCTCATTCGTTTAGGCTCTAAGTGGTTGTTCTTCATAGATGTAAATATATCTACTAATCTTGATGGCCTGTGCACCATATACATATGCCCTTAACCTTAAGACACTTAGATGCCTCTCTTACTACATCTTCAAGACTACATAAAAGCTCATGCCTTGCTATAGCCTTTGCACTTTCAGGATTAACTATTCCATGATTCTCATTCATATATGGTGGATTACTTGTCACAACATTAAAAGAAGCCCCACCGAATATACGTGAAGCTTCCTTAATATCACCCTGAACCATATTTACGTGATCAGAAAGGTTATTCAAACTGACATTTCTTGCTGCAAGATTGAAGCTTATATCCTGTATCTCAAGTCCTGTATACATACCACCAGGATTCTTAGCCTGCATAAGTATGGGTATTATACCATTCCCTGTACCAAGATCCAGCACCTTATCATTCTTTCCTGCTTTTGCAAATGTAGACAATAAAACAGCATCCATACCAAAACAGAAAGAACACATCTGTATTCTGGATTAACTTAAGATTATCCCTGCATAAATCATCTATTCGTTCATTAGCATTAATCTTATATTCTGCATTAATACAAGCTTCTGCATTTATCTTAACATCAGTCATCATTGATATGGGCTTTTCCTTCCTTTCTCTCAAGCTCTTCAAGCTCTTTTAACTCTTTATCATCTATGTTCATTCTGTCGTTTTTTCTTTTAGGCTTAAATCGCAGCTCTGAAACAGGATATTCCCCTTATTTCTTTTCATCGCCATCAAGTGTTACTATAACTTTAACAAGCTGTCTTAATACATTGACACTTGACACCTCACCTTTAAGCTTCTCAGGAGTGGTTACATAATCTCCTACACTTGGAAGATGGCTGTTAAGCTCTTCATAAGTTTCCTGCTCATTCTTAAGGCAGCACATAAGTCGTCCACACACACCTGATATTTTAGATGGATTAAGTGAGAGATTCTGCTCCTTTGCCATCTTAATAGATACTGGTACGAACTCTGGCATATATGTTGCACAGCACAGTGGTCTTCCACATGAACCTATACCACCTAGAATCTTAGTTTCATCCCTTACACCTATCTGCCTTAACTCTATACGTGTCTTAAACACTGATGCAAGATCCTTAACAAGCTCCCTGAAATCTATTCTTCCATCTGCTGTAAAGTAGAACAATACTTTATTATTATCAAATGTATACTCAACCTTGATAAGCTTCATAGTAAGATTATGTTTCTTAATCTTTTCCAGACATATCTTATAGGCTTCCTTTTCTTTTTCCCTGTTCTTTGCTTCTCTTTCATCATCCTCCAGAGTCGCTATCCTTATAATCGCTTTGAGTGGCTGTACTACATCACTGTCTTCAACTTCTCTCTCTCCAAGTACAACAGAACCATACTCAACACCACGCGCTGTTTCAACTATAACGTGCTGGCCAACCTCAACACTATATTTGCCAGGTGCAAAGAAATATATCTTTCCCACCTGTCTGAATCTAACTCCAACAACCTTAGTCATTATATTCTCCTAACCTTTAGTCAGTTTATTTGCATTTAATGTGTGTTGAAACTTCCATAAAAAGCCACATCCATGACTTTTTATTTCATTTTCAATGTTGTCATTCTCATATTGTCATATCCAATATATTACATCTTAACTTATACCTACATAGCCTCTTTCATAGCCATAATAAGAAGCTCTATACATAAATCAAAGTTAACATTAGCTTTGAGTCTTATTCTCACCTTATCTATGGAATTAAGTATATCCTGAATGCCCTCATATGACATAATCTGTGCCTGTGACTTAATAAGCGATATTTCATCACTGAATATAAGATAATTCGTATCATTTGTACTCTTAAACAATAACACATCCCTAAACCACATAGCCATAAGATCAAGATAATCATCTATTGTAAGCTTGTAATTCGTTATGTCTTTAACTACAGACATAATCTCTGCTGATGACATCTCCTTAGCATTCTTTATAACATGCATGACATCCTGCTTAAGATGTGCAAACTCTGTACTTTCTACAATCGTTTTTGCACGTCCTATCTTTCCCTGTGCGAAATTCGCTGCAAACCTGCATTCATATTCTGATATATCATAATTGCTTTTAAGATATTCCTCTACAACACTATCCTTTATAGGTCTTAAATCAAGCATTACACATCTTGATAATATTGTCTGAAGGAATATATCTGCGTTGGTTGTAAGAAATATTACGATACCATAGACCGGTGGTTCTTCTATAGTCTTAAGAAGTGCATTCTGTGCTGCAACTGTGAGCTTTTCAGCCTCATCTATAATATATATCTTATATCTGCTTGAATATGGCTTAATCTGCATATCAGATATTATCTGGTCTCTTACATCATCAACACCAATACTTGTTGGTTTCTCATGCTTAACCCATATAATATCAGGCTGGCTGCCTGAATCTGCCTGTATGCAGGAATGACATTTATTACATGGATTAACTGTCTCTTCCATATTCTCACACTGCAGAGTCTTAGCAAATATTCCTGCTAACATCTTTTTTCCTGAACCAAGTCCGCCATTTATAATATATGCGTGTGATACTTTACCAAGCTTAATGGCACTCTTCATATGCTCTTTAATTGTTTCATATCCATAAATATCTGAAAAACTACTCATTTTATTTATTCCTGCATCTTTCTACTTCTTTTTATATGACTATGCTGTGATATCAAGAAGAAGCCCCCTTATATCATCTATCCTTCCAACGATTTCAAGGTGATTCTTTTCTTCTTTAACAAGTTCACCTGCAAGTTCATCAAGATTCTTATCAACAAGCTTGACTATGCCATATACTCTGTGACGGCCTCTTCTGTCAAGAAAGTTCTCTCTTGAAAACTTATGCGAACGGTTAACTACCTCATTTAAAAAGCCTTTTACGAGTTCTCTGTACTTACGCATATCTTTAATATCCATATGCTTAGCAATCTTTTCTCCCTGCTCAGTAATCTCCTGCATCATATTACCAAGCTTTTCCTGAAGGTCTTTTTCTTCAATATTACTTATTAATGTAAACTTGAAACTATCATCTGAACTTGCTGTGCTTTTTACACTCTGTACCTGAGATGACGCTTTAATATCATTAACTTTAATATCCATAGCAAACTCCAATCATATAACATATTATCATAAATACAGCATTAAAACAATCTTGTCTTTATTTCCTCTTTTATATTATATATACATTCATCAATTGAGCCGTTATTACTGAATCTTTTAACAATACCGGCATTTTTTATATTTTCCTCTGAAAAATCAACGCTGTCAGCTAAAAATCTTCTGCACATTTCCTCGTAATGTGGAACATCCTGCTCCTGTTCTCTCTTAATAGCCCTCTGCAGTCTTAGTCCATCTTCTACTTCAATATATATCGGAAGCATACACTCTTTTCCAAAGTACTCCACGAATTTGTTATATGCCTCTATTGTTCCAATAACTATGTAACGCTTTCCACTTCCAGACTCTATCTGACCATCATCTGCTGTGAAATATTTCCACTCTCCGTATACAGTCTGATATTTTCTCATTTCAATGATTTTATTATTTTTCTCAAACTCGCAGGCTTTGTTATCATCTACAAAATAATACTCAACCCCATCTGTTTCACCAGCTCTCATAGGACGTGTTGTATACATGGTTATTGTACTTAACCCAAGTGTTTCATCCTCTATAAGTGCCTTAAATATATGATCCTTTCCACTAGAACTTTTTCCCATTATAAATGCTATTTCAGGCATACAAATGCTCCTTTACATCCCTCATTTTTTGTATCTTTATCGTTGCGGCTATCCTTTAAATTATCTTTAAGTCCAACTACTTCAAGTCCATTATCTATTGCTTTGCTTATTATATTGACGACATTTTCAGATATAATCTCACCAGGACAAAGAATTGGAATTCCAGGTGGATACACATATACCATCTTTGCACTTATTCTACCATACAAAGAGCTGTCATTCATCATAATTTTATCATATCCGTTTTTATCACCTTCATTTAAAGCTTTTGCTATACTCATTAAAGCTTCATTTTTAAAATCAGCTATATTTACTTTTATATCTGATTTTTTATTGATGAAGTAGTATTAAATATATTGTAACGCTCAGCATAATTTTGATTATTATTTACACTGTTACTTTCAGTATATTATATCATTATACATTCTATCTATTTCACACAATGCATTGTAAAATCTGTCATAATACTCTGCAGAATCAAATATTGATGTCATGGCTATGGCATACTTTAATGACGACATTTCAAGCTGTATTCCATACTCATTTAATAATATATCGTATAGTTTTTTTGGCATTATCACAGCCAATAACTATCTTTGATATATCATCTGAATCTATAAGCTTTATATTTTTAAGCTGACCCAATTTATTGCGTAATATTTTTAACTTTGATATATAATTTTCAAAAAGATATTTACCATCTTTTTCTATTATGCTCATGCATCTGTCTATTGATCCCATAAGTATATATGATGGACTGGTTGACTGATATATATTCCAGTATCTTTTCACCTTAGAAACATTTACATATCCATAGTTTATATGCATAACTGCCGTCTGTGTAAGCGAAGGAAGTGTCTTATGTACACTGTTTATAACTATATCTGCCCCCTGCTCAACTGCAGTCTGTGGAAATTCACAAGAAAACTTAAAATGTGCTCCATGAGCTTCATCAACTATAAGCGGTATATTATGTTCATGAAGATATGCTGCTATATTTTTAATGTCTGAAACGTTACCTTCATATGTCGGAGAAGTTATAACTACTGCCTTAATATCTTTGCCCATACTCTCATTCTTTTCCACAGTATCCTTTATTTCTCTTAAACTTATCCCCTTATAGTATCCATACTCGTCATCATATTGTGGATAAACATAATTCGCATCCAGTTCATTTAGGATAATTGCATTATAGACGGAAATGTGACAGTTTCTTGCCACTATTATACTGTCCCCTTTATCCGTAACTCCACATATTGCCGCCATATTACCTGCCGTACTTCCATTAACTAAAAACAGACTCTCATCAGCTCCATATAATGCCGCTGTCTTTTCAAATGCTTTCTTTATCATTCCATCTGCATTATGCATGTTATCAAAGCCATCTATCTCAGTAATGTCTATGTCATATGGTGCTGGCATGTCATCCATATATCTGCCTATAAGTTCACTGTTTCGTTTAGCACCTGGCATATGCATAGGAACTATGTTTTCCTTGCTATATGCTTCTAATTTTCCAAGCATATCATCATATTGGTAAGCATTTTCATTATAAAGTTTCATTTTCAGTTCATTTTCTTCATATTGTTCATTTTCTTTATATTGTTTATTTTCTTCATATATTTTCCACTCATTTATTTTTCTTTAATATCTTTCATACTTATTTATTCCTTCCATAACATGCCTATATAAATACGATGAACTACCCATTGTCTAAAGCCAATGGACTTCCTGCTTCACGGACCTCTTGATTTACTATCTCCACAAGATTAAATATATAATTATAACAAAAAAAGTAGATATTACGTACTGTAATACCTACAACATCTAGTGCCTAGAACCGGAATCGAACCAGTGACACGAGGATTTTCAGTCCTCTGCTCTACCGACTGAGCTATCTAGGCAAAGTAGCGGGGACAGGATTTGAACCTGTGACCTTCGGGTTATGAGCCCGACGAGCTTCCGAGCTGCTCTACCCCGCGTCAATATTATACTATATGCAAAATGATGAAATATATTCATCAAATGGGCGGAGAAGGATTCGAACCTTCGAAGGCAGTGCCAGCAGATTTACAGTCTGTCCCCTTTGGCCACTCGGGAATCCACCCATATAAAATTAGATTAACAATCCCCTTGATATCTTAACTATCAAGATTATTGTTAACAAAAAGCCGACAGTCGGAGTCGAACCAACAACCTGCTGATTACAAATCAGCTGCTCTGCCATTGAGCCATGTCGGCATATCGATGGGACCTACAGGGCTCGAACCTGTGACCCTCTGCTTGTAAGGCAGATGCTCTCCCAGCTGAGCTAAGATCCCATATCGCATTAAATGCCTACAATATATAATTGTAAACGACCCGGATGGGGATCGAACCCACGACCTCCGCCGTGACAGGGCGGCGCTCTAACCAGCTGAGCCACCAGGCCATACTTACTAGATAATTCTATTAAGTAAAAAGGATTGCTCCTTCAAAACTGCACATTAAAATATTCTATATTATACATCCGTATTCTGTCAAGTACTTTCGTACTCTTACCTTCAAGAATAACTCTCTT
>ENA-OQOA01000362-OQOA01000362.1-human-gut-metagenome-genome-assembly--contig:-NODE-362-length-21472-cov-2.793816_pt1 | contig 21472 bp, 24 predicted proteins | sample MGYA00242633_ERZ504888 | MGnify/ENA primary metagenome ERZ504888 (study PRJEB26092, sample SAMD00036372) | human gut metagenome | host: Homo sapiens | study: EMG produced TPA metagenomics assembly of...
TGCGGGAAAACCGTATACAATTTTGTGGAAACTGTACGTCGTAAGTATAATCTGGACAAGGAGGGGCTTTTCCAAACGTGTTTATGAGAAAATGCCGGATACCCCTTACGGGGAATATGCCCAGATGGATTTCGGAGAAAGCCGTATGCCCACATACAGGAACGACTTTGTCAAAGTTTATTTTTTGTCATGGTGATGAGCCGTTCCAGGCAGAAGTTCGTGTATTTTTCCTGTACGCCTTTCACATCAGCCCTGGCCGTATATGCCCATGAACTGGCTTTCGCATATTTCGGAGGGAAGCCAAGAAGGATAATCTATGACCAGGACAAAGTCCTGCTGGTCAGAGAAAACCTGGGTGACCTCATATTGACAAGAACATTCCGTGCCTTTGTCAACGAGCAGCATTTCCAGCCCGTGTTCTGCCGTCCTGCTGATCCGGAAAGCAAGGGAAAAGTGGAAAATGTGGTCAAATATGTCAAGCGTAACTTTCTTGCCGGACGGACATTTAACAGCCTGGAAGTCCTTAACACCGAGGTCCTGCAATGGCTGGAAAAAACAGGAAACGGCAAGATACATGGAACCACACGCCTGGTTCCGGCTGAGGAATTTGAGATTGAACGGAAATATCTGTTGCCATACTATGGAGAACCGGTGCCCCCCAAAGACGAGCCGAAAGAGTATCATGTCCGCAAGGACAATACGGTACGGTACCGGACCAACTACTACAGCGTGCCCTCCGGCACCTATAAAAATCGGAACACCGTTGTATGGCTACTTGAGAATAACGGACATATCGAGCTGTACGACAAAGAGAGCGGTAAACTCATATGCAGGCATGAGTTGTGTCCCGGAAAAGGGAAAAATGTATGTGACAAAAGACATCATAAGGACAAGACACGGAGTGTGAATGACTTGCAGGTCCGGATCCGAAAGCGGACGGAAGATGACCCCACCGTTATTCTGTGGCTCCGGAATCTGGAAAGGGAAAAGCCGCGTTATTACAGAGACAATATGAAACTGCTGCTTCATGTTATATCCGAATACGGCAAAGAAACAGTGATCGCAGCCCTGCGGACCTGTCTGGAAAAAAACATATACAACAGCCTTTCCGTGCAGGAAATATCCGGCTCAATTCACAGGAGTAAGGACAATATGAACGGGATGACTTTCCAAGCTCCGACATCCATTCCGGAAACAGCGGACTGTCATCCTGAAAAAACAGATATAAACCAATATAACAAGTTTTTTGAATGATACAAAGTGAAAAATTGAAAGCACACGCCAAACGTCTGCGGCTTTACAACATTGCAAACCGCATGGACAGCATTCTGCATCATGCACAGGAAGAAAAACCGACCTACCCGGAATTCCTGTCCCTGGTATTAGGCACCGAAGTTGAGATGAAAGAGAGGAAAGACTACGAGAGACGCCTTGTTGCGGCACGTCTGCCCCGAAAACATGATCTTGACGAATACGACTACAATTTTTATGAGGGCATAGACCGCCGGCAGATGAAGGAGCTTCGTGAACTGGTATGGCTCCGTGAAGCTTATAACCTGATCCTGATGGGACCATCAGGGACTGGAAAAACATTTCTGGCAGCCGGTCTTGTCTTTGATGCGGTCAAGGCCGGTTACAAGGCATACCTGATGACAATGGAGGATATCGTAAATTGTCTCAGACTTAAAGACATCTCAACTCCGGCCATGATGACTTATAACAAGATTCTGCGCGCACAGCTGCTGGCAATAGATGATATCATGCTGTTTCCTGTGAAAAGAGAGGAAGCAACTGCCTTCTTCAACCTGATAAACACCCTACATGAGAAGACATCCATCATCATTACAACCAACAAGGCACCTACAGAATGGGTAGAAACATTGAATGATGAAATCCTTGCCAGCGCTCTGCTTGACAGGCTGCTTTATCGATGTGAAGTCATCAAGTTCACCGGTAGTAGCTACCGGTTAGAAAACAGGCAGACGATTTTCAAACGAGAAACGAACTTATGAAACCTTAGTTACTGGTGTATTCTGTGGCATATTTAACTTTCTAAAAAAAGGCACAGAAAATTTGCAAATTACAGCCGCCGTTTGCGTCGGTGCATCGAACAGCGACGGCTGACGGGGTTGCGCCAGCTTGGGGCGGTTGCTCCGGCGGCGGGGCTTGCCGCCCGTCTGGGCAATGCGCACCTCCTCCGCCGTGAAGCCGAACAGGTCGTAGAGGCTCATTACCGGAGGCTCTATTTCGGGTTTCTCCTCTCTTGTCGGTGCGGACGCGCGTGCCGCTTCTGTCCGAGGGGTATTCTCCGATGCGGCAGCCAGCCCTGCATCCTCCGTTCGCAGGGTCGGTTCCGCCGCCCGTACCTTTGCCACCTGCTCCTCTTTCAGCCGCGCTTCCCGAATGCCGCCGGAGTAGAGGCGCATGGCCAGCCGTGCGTGCAGGTTCCGGTCGAGCAGCCCGCGCAGGCTGTCCGCGATGCCTTCCGCGCCGCCCTCGTGCCGATAGACCATCGCGGGCTTGCCGTAGGGGTCGGTGTCCAGATCCGCACTCGTGCAGACGATTTGCTCCTCGTGCTCGATGAAATAGCTGTTGGTGCTTACGCCGCGCAGCGTCCCCGTTCGGGTAAACAGCCTTTCATCTTCGGTTAGCCCCTCTTTGCGGGTGTCTTTTTGCAGGATGACGAGGTCGCTGCCCACCTCCGTTCCGGCATTGTCGGTAAAGAGGTTGTTCGGCAGACGGATAGCGGAAACCAGATGTGCCCTTTCCATCATTTCGAGCCGTATCGCTTCGTTTTGCGGGGAGTTCAGCACGCCCTGCGAGGTGATGAACGCCACGATACCGCCGTCACGCACGGCATCCAGTCCTTTGAGAAAGAAATAGTTGTGGATGGTTTTCTGGGCGGAGCGTCTGCCGAAAGAGTCGCTCCGCTGAAACTCCGCGTCGAACACGGCAATGTCACCGAACGGAATGTTGGACACCGCCAAGTCGAAATAATTGTTGAACGGTCTTTCGATTTTCTCAAAACCGCAGGTGCGCATTTTCTGGTCGGGATAGAGATGCCTCAAGATTGTACCCGTGAGCAGATCCTTCTCGAAAGCCATCACATCCGCATTGGGGCTGTGCCGCAGCATGGAATCCACGAACACGCCGACACCTGCCGACGGTTCGAGCATACGGGCGGGGCGGACGCTGTAATCTGCCAGCACGTCCGCGATGGTGTCGGTTATCTCTTTGGGGGTGTAGAAAGCGGTCAGCACGGACGCTTTCAGCGAATCCACAAACCGCTTGTACTCTGTTTCGTCCTTGCTGTTCTCACGGATAAGCCTGTGCAGCTCCACCGTCGGGGCGAACAGTTCGAGGTCGGATTTCGCCCACCGGACGGCATCCGTCAGTTCCTTTGCAGGGTTGAGGATACATTTCAGACCGCCGAAACCGCAGTACCTTTGAAGTATGGCACGCTCTTCGGTTGTCGCTGTCCTATTTTCCCTGTCAAGGATGAATGCCGTCCGTATCGCCTCGATGTTGTCCCGCAGTTTCTGTTTGCGGTTAAACGCCATATTCGTCTAAGTAAAGGACGGTTGCTCCCGTCAGCTCCGTGTAGAGCAGGTCGTAATCGGAAGACAGGGCGAAATTGTCATCCGAGAGGTCATAGACGGAGAACACGTTGCCGACAAGCGGCAGCAGTTTCAGGACAAAGGCTTCACGCTTCTCTTCCGGCACTTCATCGGCAAACTCGTTTTCCACGACTTCGCGGAGGATGGCGTAACGGGAATAATGCAGCCCGCGCAGCAGCGTGTCCATCGCCAGTTCCTGCGCACCATCGGCGGGATAGCCTTCAAGCCGTGCCCTCTCATACGTTTCGGCGGCACGGTCGGCCCGTTCCCGTATGAAAGCGGTGTCGTCAGCCTGTTCAAACTTGTTCGTGCGGAGATAGTCCAGCAGGTACAGACCGTAATAGGAAAAAGTCGGTCTGACCCTCGTTTTTCTTCTTGTTGTTCATTACTTTGGATTTTAGCGGATTGATAATTAACGGGATAATCGGTTGGAAAAAGGAGAAAAAGGCACTCGGTATCCCTCCGAGTGCCACCACTAAATCCAAAGTATGAGTGTAATCCGGTATCGAAGAACAATTCATTACTCTGAACAAGTGGCAAAGTTAATACTATTTCTTCCGTCCTGAAAATTTCTTGTCCTTTTTAGCCTCCGGGAACACAAAAGTCGTGTTATATTCCCCGTCAAAGGCGACAACAGCATCGAAACTCTTGCCCTGTTTGCTCTTGAACCCTTTGAGCAGCTTGGTATGCCCTTCGGTGAGCAGGTCTTTGATTTCATCGTCGGACAGGGTGCGTCCCGCTTTCAGCCGGAACACGGGCAGTCCGCACTCCGTGTTGTCGCAGCGTACCACCTTGCCGTAGAACCGCATCCTGCCCGTGCCACACTTGGGACACGCGCAGCCGGAGTCACGGCTGCCGAGAGCTTGTCGCACGAGATCAGTTCGGAGGTTATCTCACGTGTGTACGCCTCTATCTCCTTGCGGAAGGTGTCGTCGGACAGTTCCCCGCGCTCGATACGCGCCAGCTCCTTTTCCCATTCGCCCGTCATGGCAACATCGGCGATGCGCATCGTCTTGACGACGGAATTGAGGGCAAGTCCTTTTCGGTGGGAACAAGCGACTTCTTGCAGCGTTCCATGTAACCGCGCTTGAAAAGCGTTTCGATGATGGAGGCGCGTGTGGCGGGAGTACCGATGCCACAGTCCTTCATCGCCTGCCGCAGTGCGTCGTCCTCAATTTCCTTGCCCGCCGTTTCCATTGCCGAGAGCAGGGTGGCTTCGGTATGCAGCGGCTTGGGTTTGGTCTTTCCTTCGGTAATGGACGAGCCTTTCGGTGTCAGCGTGTCGCCTTCCTGCCAGCCGGGGATGGTAATTTCCTCTTTTTCCTCGCCATAGACGGCACGCCATCCGGTTTGCTTCACGACGCTGCCTTTTACGGTAAACTCCACTCCGGCACATTCCGCCGTGACAGTGGTCACATCCTTGACGCATTTCTCAGAGAATGCCTCGACCATGCGCCCGGCAATCATCTGATAGATGGTATTGTCCTCTTTGGAGAGGAAGAGCGGTTTCTCACCCGTGACGAGCAGGGCATGGTGGTCTGTCACCTTGCCGTCGTCCACGCTGCGGCGTGTCGGGGCGGCTTTTGCCCGCACCTTGTCTTTCCATTCGGGCTGTGTGCCGATGAAAGCGAGCAGTTTGGGAATTTCGGCAAACACGTCTTCGGGGATGTAGCGGCTTCCCGTTCTCGGATAGGTTATCAACTTCTTTTCGTAGAGTTTCTGCGCGATTTCAAGCGTCTGTTCCGCCGTGAAGCCGTGCTTGGCGTTGGCTTCTTTCTGGAGCGTGGTCAGGTCGTAGAGCAAGGGAGTTTCCTCCGTCTTCTCCTTGCGCTCGGCTTTCGTGACAGTGGCGCAACCTGCCGCCTTTACCTTATTATATAGTTCCATCGCCGGTTCTTTCTCTTTCCATTTCTCGGAGGATGAGAATTTCACGACTTCGCCGTCGCAACCGTCCGTTGCGATATGGAGCTGCCAGAATGCTTCGGACGTAAAGCGGCGGTTCTCCCAGTAGCGTTCACATACCATAGCCAACGTTGGTGTCTGCACCGCCCCACGGAATACGTGCCGTGTCCGGCGGCGATGGATAACGCCTGTGTGCCGTTGATGCCCACGAGCCAGTCGGATTCGCTCCGCGCTTTGGCGGCGAGGTAGAGGTTGTCGTATTTGCTGCCGTCTTCGAGTTTCCGCAGTCCCTCGCGGATAGCTTTGTCGGTGAGAGAGCTGATCCACAGGCGCACGAAAGGAGTGGTGCAACCCGTATAGTGGTAGAGGTAGCGGAAGATAAGCTCTCCCTCGCGTCCGGCATCGGTCGCCACGATGATATGTTCGCTTGTGTCGAACAGTCTTTTGATGACTTTTATCTGCGACACCACGCCGCTGTCGGGCTTGTAACCTTTCTCCGTCCTGACCTGACGGGGGACGAGCGTGAATGTGTCGGGAATAATCGGGAGGTTGTCACGGACAAATCCGCGCACGCCGTAGCCGTCGGGCATGGCAAGCTGAACGAGGTGTCCGAATGCCCATGTCACGGCATAACCGCCTCCCTCGAAATATCCTTCCTCTCTCTTTGTCGCGCCCACGATGCGGGCGATTTCACGTGCCACGGAGGGCTTTTCTGCAATGATTGTCTTCATGTCTTCTTCTTTTTTGTTGATACTTTGGATTTTATTTTGGATTCAGTGGCGGACACGGGATTACATTTTCATGCCCTTGCCCGTTTTCTTCTGCGGCTTCTCCTGCTGCTGTTGCTGGCGGGCGTCCTTCGGGTTGGTCTGACCTTTCTGCAACGGCTCTCTCAGATTCTTTGTAGCCTCGTTGGTCTTGCCATCGTTGTTCACCGCCACCTGCGTGCGGCTCTCGTTGGACGGAGCAACCTGCTGTGCATTGTCAGGGTTCGTGTCGTAGCGGTACGGGCGTCCCTTCTCCGGGTTGAACTTGATATACATCGTGGCATGGAAGCCCTGCTTGTCGGTCACGTTCTCCAGCTTCACGGCTTTACCCGCCACATAGTCGGCTTTCTGCTGGTCGGTGAAGCTCACGCCGCTCCATTTGCTGATGGGGCGGATGCTGCCGTCCTCGTTCGTCCACGTGTTGCGGCGTTGCTCCTTCTTGGTCTGTGCGGCATTTTCCCCGCCCTGCGCCTGACTTTTCGATGTGTCGCCTTTGGTTTCCTGTGTCTGTGCGGTACGGGGCGACTTGCCGGTTCCCGGCACGAACTCCACGCCGCGCTGCTCCACGTTCACTTGCAGGGTGGTGACGAACTTTCTGCCGTCGTTGCGCTCGATGAGCTTGTCGCGTACGGGCAGTCCGGCGCGGAGCATGTCCCGCTCCTGCGTGGTGATTTCCGTCTTGCCGATGCGCTCCGGGATGCGCACCCTGCTTGCCGGAATGTCCGTGATTTCATTCGTCTTGCGGTCGATGCTGATGTAGGAGGGGATGATCTCGCCCGTTTCCCTGTCCACAATGTCCACGACCCTACCGAGATTGCCCGTTTCGCGGAGGTTCTTCCGGTCATTGTCGGAGAATTTGTGTTCCTTGTACTCATCCAGCTTCTGCTCCTTGCGGATGAAGTGCGGCACGAGGCTGATGTTTCCCTCACCGTCCTTCTTGAAGGAGAGGCGGGCGTCCAGCTCGAATGATTCGCCGCCGAAGGTCGGTTTGACCTTTACCAAGTCGGACTTGCCATAGTTGAGCATCTTCGTAAGGTCGCCGGACTTTTCAAGGTTGTCCCGCTTTACGCCCCATCTGTCCTCCAGCTCCTGCCAGTTGATTTTACTCTCGTCGATGGGCTGGTAGCCACGTTTGCCCTGCATCTGTTCGGATTTGTCCTGTTGCTGTTCTTTCCGTTGTTCCATGTTCTCCTGTTTTTGAGGTTCTTGTTTCTCTGTCTGTTGTGCTGCCATCTCTTCCTGCACCTTCTTCTCATAGTCGGAGGTGTCCACCTTGTGAGGGGCGAGCAGCTCCTTGTTCGCTTCGGGGTCTTTCAGCAGTTGCTTCATCACCTCTAAGAGATTTTCAGCTTGGTCTGCCGCAATGCGGTAGAAACCGAAGCGGCTGGGTTCCTTGCACTGCCGGAAGAAGTTCTTGAAGAAGTTGTCCAGCACGTCGCCATGTCGGTCGAATTGCAGGAAACTCTGCGCGTTCTCCGCTTTTGCGGGGGTGCGCTTGGGTGTGCCGTCCGCGTTCAGCCCGGCTACCACGCTGATCTCGCCTGTCTTCTCGTCACGGACTACCAGCACGTCCTTTTCGTCTTTTTTCTTTGCCATCTGAAAAATGTTTTAATGGGTTATTTATGAAAGAAATTATGGATACGAGCCTTGTAGAAGGCTATATCTTCCTTTTTGAAGTCCTTGATATGGTTGGAAAGGAATGTCAGCACGTCCTCCTCGCTGTAATAGGTCTTCTTGCCCAGCGTCTTGTAGGGCAATGCGCCTACGCTGCGGTAGCGTTGGAGGGTGCGTTTGCTTATCTGGAGCAACATGCACAAATCCTGATTGTCGAAAAGGCGGATGCTTTCCGTGATAGTGGGCTGTTTCCCCTCAGCCTTCATCGCCAGCAGCAGTTCGTCCTGACGGTCGAGCCGTTCCATCAGCTTCTGCATCCAGCCCTCGAAGTTGTTTCGTGTGAGCAGTTCCATGACCTATGTCCTCCTTCCTTTTGGTTTGCCGCCCGTGCGCAGCGTGTGGTTGTGGAACAGGGTGTCTATTGTCCCTTCCTCGTTCCTTACTGTGTTGTCCTCCAATAGCCGCAGTATCTCGGAAAGGCGGTAGCGGCAGCTTCCGCGTACCACCACATACTCGATACGGTGGTCGGTGCGCATACGCTGCATGGTGCGCTTGCTCACGTTGAGCATCTTCGCCGCCTGTGCCGTGTCAAGCAGCTTGTCTTCGGTTTCCCGCTTCCGTTTCTTCTCGTCCCTTGCCTCGCGGATGTACCCTGCGATGTTCGCAATCTGCGCCATCATCTCCTTGTAGGCGGAACTTTCCATTGTTATCACTTTCATGTTCAGTCCTTTCTTTTTGTTTCTGCGACAAAATTCGGCAATAAACAAAAGGGGCTTTAACAACTCACTACGTGACTCACGTAAGATTTTTGCGGAAGATGGCTCCGTAACCCGGTCAAACGGCGCAACAGGCAGCCTTTCAGCGGAAAACGATACGTCTTGTATGCCGTTTCGTTACCTTTGCGGCAAACTCTAAATGACATGAATATGGAAATAGTATCTATCGAGAAAAAGACTTTCGAGATGATGGTGGCGGCATTCGGCGCACTCTCGGAGAAGGTCGCCGCCCTGAGGCGCAAAAGCGACACGGGGCGCATGGAAAGATGGCTCACGGGCGAGGAGGTCTGCGGGCAGTTGAGAATAAGCCCGCGCACGTTGCAGACGCTGCGTGACAGGCGGCTTATCGGCTACTCGCAGATAAACCGCAGGTTCTATTACAAGCCAGAGGAGGTGAAGCGGCTGATACCGCTTGTCGGCACGCTCTATCCGCACGGCAGATGATTTGATTTATTCACCCACTGAATCCGAAGTTATGATGAACGAGAACAACGATGTTTTTACGATGGAAGACGAGCCGATAGCCTCTGTGGTGCAGGATATGCGCAAAGGCTCGAAATGGCTGTCCGCATTTCTGGAAAGCTACCGTCCTCCGCTGGACGGGGAACGTTACCTGACGGACGGCGAGGTGTCGGAACTGCTCCGTGTGAGCCGGCGCACCTTGCAGGAATACCGCAACAACCGCGTGTTGCCCTTCATACTTTTGGGAGGGAAGGTGCTTTACCCGGAAACGGGGCTGCGCGGGGTACTGGAAGCGAACTACCGCAAGCCGCTGGAGTGAGGCGGTTTCATGAAAAAGTAAACGGGTGACACCTTTTGTGGTGCTACCCGTTTACTTGTCTTATGGGGTATGTGCAATCAGCAATACCCGGCTTTTCCGTTCTGTATGAACATCACGTATGTCTGCCGTTTCTCTTGTGAGAGTGCCTTTCCCACCAGCCATGTGCGGAACAGGTGGGTGTTGTAGGTATTCACCCTGAAAGCGACCGGGATGATGATTTCAAGGGCGTACACGTCCGCGTGCAGCCCGTTTTCAAGCTGCATGTAGCGGCACACCTCGTAGTCGTTCAGCACGTCCGACTTGCGGACGGCTCTGATGGCGGCGTTCACTGCCGGGACGGTCGTATGGAACAATCCGGCTATTTCGGTGGCGGTCATCCACACGTCGTTACCGGTTACGCTGACTGCCTTGTCCTCGATGATGATTGTGTCACGTTTCATGGCTTTTCTTTTTAGATGGTGCAACCTGCAAATTCCTCGACGCCGTTCAATCTTGCGGCAAGGTTCTCCATGTCCTGATTGAGCTTCTCTTTGGTTATCTTTGCGTAAATCTGCGTCGTCTTTATGCTCTTGTGTCCGAGCATGGAGCTGACCGTTTCGATGGGAACACCGTTGGAGAGGAATATCGTCGTGGCTGCCGTGTGGCGGCTCTGATGCCACGTGATATGCTTGGTGATGCCGCAACGCTTGGCGACGGCACGGATACCGGCAAGGCACGTGTTATAATGCGGAACGGGAAATATCCTGCCGTCCCCGCACAGTCCCCGGTATTTGCCGATTATGCGGTTGGCGATGTCGAGCAGGCGGATGTTGGACACCACGCCCGTTTTCTGGCGGTTGATGTTTATCCACTCGTGTTCGTCGAAGTAGGTGCGGATATTCTCTTCCGTAAGGTTGCGCATATCCGCGAACGACAGCCCCGTGAAGGCGCAGAACAGGTAGAGGTCGCGGTACAATTCCTGTTTGGCGTTTTTCAGTTTCCCCTCCATCAGCAGGCGGATCTCATCTTTGGTCAGGAAACTGCGTGTTGTTTCCTCCTTCTTGATTTCATACTCGCGGAACGGGTCGCGCGTCAGCCACTCGTTGTTGATGGCGATGAATACCATCGTCCGTAACGGGCAGACGTACAGCCACACGGTATTGGTGCAGCAGTGCTTGTCCGTGCGCAGGAACATCTCGAAGTCGGAGATGAAAGCCGGGGTAAGCTCTTTTAGGGCGATGTCCTTCACATGGTAGCGGATGTCGAGGAACTCTTGCATGTGCTTGTAAACGGTGCGGTACTTCAGCAGCGTGCCTTTGGCTTTCATGCCTGCCTCCACCTGCTTCTCGTAGTCCTCGTTGTGCTGGCGGAACACCTGCATCAGCGTGTGGTAGCGGTGTTCCAGTCCGAGAAAGGCGTTCTTCACCTTCTCCGCCGTGACGAAGTTGTCACGCTCCATGATTTCCTGATAATGCCTGTTGATGCGTACCCGCATCTTGTCAAGCATACGGTTCGTTTCGAGTGCCGCCGTGCTTCTGCCCGTGACACGTCCACCTTTGGTGTCCCACAGTTTCGGATCGACAGTCAGTTTGCAGCTGAACTGTGTCTGGCTGCCGTCCACCGTGATGCGTCCCATGACGGGAACTGTCCCGTCCTTTTTCACTACCTGACGCTTGAGGTAGTAGATTACTGAAAATGTACTCTTCATTGTCCTTAATTTTTGGGTTTCAAAATTAGTTGGTGAAGAGTCCGGTGTTGGTACGCAAAACGGGGAGGAACGGCGCAATCTTTTTCCGTAACCTGATTTTTCGCATGAGTTATGGATAACTCACTATTCCTTAGAGCCTTGTTTCGCTATTCGTACCCGTTTGTCGCATTTTCGGGCATGGTTACGAACAAGTAACGTAGCGGCGTCAGGATTTGGCTTCGGCAGGGATTGTAATGGCTTCACGGATTATCGCCACTTCAACCAAAACCCTTGTAACTCAATTCTATCACTATATCTTTCCGCATTTCACTTTTTTGTAGTAACTTTGCAATCACATTTCACATATTATCAAAGAAATAAGAAAGCCGTATGAACTGGATTATTCTGATTGTTGCCGGATTCTTTGAATCCGGCTTTGCTTTTTGTTTAGGGAAGATGAAAGAAGTGTCAGGCACCGAATGGTATCTCTGGGGGTGCCGGGTTCCTTGTCAGCCTCGCACTGAGTATGACATTGCTTGCCAAGGCAGTGCAGACGCTGCCCATCGGTACTGCCTATCCGGTATGGACAGGCATCGGGGCGGTAGGCACAGTAGTGCTCGGCATTGTGTTTTTCCACGAACCTGCCTCGTTCCTCCGCCTGTTATTCATCACCACGCTGATAGTTTCCATTATCGGATTAAAGATTGTCTCACATTAAAAACAGGTCAGGCGCGATGGATTGGATTATCTTGATTGTAGCCGGATTGTTCGAGACGGCCTTTGCCTTCTGCTTGGGCAAAATGAATGAAGCAAAGGGAAAATGCCGCCGCTTTTGGGCTACGGGGTTTGCGGTGTGCTTGGCTGTCAGTATGTGGCTGCTTGCTGTCAGTGTACAGACGCTACCCATTGGGACTGCCTATCCGGTGTGGACGGGCATCGGGGCAGTAGGCACGGTGGTGCTCGGCATCGTATGTTTCCATGAACGGGTTTCCTTTTGCCCGGATATTTTTCATGGCAACGTTAATAGCTTCCATTGTCGGATTGAAAATAGTATGAAACGAAAATAGGATATGTTCAGAGAAATGCGTCGTAAGCGGCAGCAACTGTCTGCCGAAGAAAGTATTGCCATCCTTGAACGGATGACGAACGGAGTGCTGGCACTTCATGGGGATGAAGGTTATCCGTATGCCGTCCCTGTCAGTTATGTATATGCGGATGGGAAGATTTATTTCCACAGTGCCATGAAAGGCCATAAGGTGGATGCCATCATGCGGAATGAACGTGTTTCGTTCTGCGTAGTGGAACGGGACGATGTCTGTCCGGGCGAGTTCACCACCTACTTCAGGAGCGTGGTGCTCTTCGGCAAGACCCGTATTTTGACGGAAGAGGCCGAAAAGTTGGCGGCCTTGAGCTTGCTTGCCGACAAATATTCACCGGGAGAACCCGGTAAAGATGCCGAAATCGCCAAAGGGTTTAACCACCTGCTGATGGTGGAAATTGCAGTCGAGCATATCACAGGCAAGGAGTCCATTGAGTTGGTCAGGGCAAGAAACGGACGGATTTAAAAGCATGTGGGATAAAAGAGGTAATTTAACAAGCCCTTGAAACAGAGAATTACCCCTGTCTAAGTTTATTCAGACAGGAGTAAAAACGTCAAGATAATACTTGTCAGATAACCTTTGGCTCAAAATTATATTCCAATACCTCTATTTTTCGTGGAGATGTAACCGTTTTTCGTATAGATGTGAACAGCTTATCAGACTGCTCCTTGAACCACTCGGCAATGGGCTTTCGGTCGATGGCAAGAACCAGTTTCGTCCCGTCCGTGGGGTCTTTCACCACTTGAACCCCAGCCTTTTCGGTCTTGAATTCCGTCCGTGTTCCTCCGAGTAGAGTTCTCCTGCATACTCCAACGGCTTTCCCTTGACGAGCGTCGCCGTCTGCCCGTCGCTGAACCCGACAAGGCGGCAGAGGTTTTCGATACGGAGCATTTCACGGAAATAGGGAAACCATGCCGCCGCCCTTGCGATTACCGTTTTCAGAAACGATATTTCCTGCTTGTGTTTCGCTTCCTTGTCCGCTATCTCCCTGCGGTGCTTCTGCTGTACCTCCGCCATTTGTCTGCTGTGGTCTGCCTGCATGGTCTGTATTCTATCTTGCAGGGCTTCGATGGCTTCCCCGTGGGTGGCTACCTCCCTACGCAGGGCGGTATTCTCCCTCTCCAGCGTCTTGACCTTGTTACTGCCGAAAAGAGAACCGACACTCTCGGCGATGTTGGCGGCTGCGGTGGTTGCCGCCCCTTTCAGCTTCTCGGTCTGTATTTCTTTTTTCGCCCGTTTGAGTTCCTCCTGCGCCGTTTCTTTCTGCTGCTGCAAATCCACCACTTCCGCTTTGAGGTCGTCGGAGAGTTTCTGTATATCCCGATAATACTGCTGCGTGGACTTGTGGCGAGCCTTCGAGCCGTCTATGCCCCTTTGCAGCCCGTATTTCGCCATCGCTTCGGCATAGGTATCTTGGTAGGACTTCAATTTCAGCCGTGTCATAATATCGTCTGCGCACAGCCTCACGGTGTCGGTCGGCTTCTTGCGGTATCGCTTCTTCGTCTGTTCCTCCCTTTTCCTGCGCTTTCGCTCTCCCTTGACGATAGGGACGAGCGTAACGTGTATGTGCGGCGTTTCCTCGTCCCTGTGCAGGTGAGCCGCCACGATGTTCTCCTTTCCGAACGTGTCGGCGAAGTATTTCAGATTGTCGGCGCACCACTCGTCCAAACGCCCCTCTTCCTCTATCCGCTTCATGTCCTCGTGCGTTCCCGATACGTTGATGCGGATAGCCCGTACTTGGTTGCTTCCGATTTTGCGTGTCAGCCCCGCTTCTTCTAATCTCTGCTGTATAGCCGCCGAACGGTCTTTCACCCCGTCGGGGTAGTCGATGAGCCTGCGGTTTAAGTACGTGCGTGTGGGGTCGGCGTTCTTCGGTATGATGAAACGCTCGATATGTGCGGTCGTTCCGCTGTCGCTGCCGTGCGCCTTTTCCATGTGTAAAACTACGAAACCCATATATTCTTCCTTTCTTTTTTGGCTTGTGAAACAATGATTTTTTGTGTCTTCGGGGGCGGCAAATGCCGTCCCCGATGGGGTGTGCAGAGGGGCTTGCCCCTTGCCTTATTGGGGAATTTTCAGCGATACGTAGTATTGCGGCTCGGAAAATTCCCTAATAAGCTACGGTATTTTCTCCGTAAATACCCTGCGGCGTGTCGGCGGTCTTTCTGTGGTGGCTCTCCCTGCCGCCTGCTTACCCGTATAACCCCACCTTATTATTTTCCCCTTTCGGTCGGTGGTGGGCGGCGGGGCGGTCGTTTCCGTTTTCAAAGGCTTTCCCTGCACGGGGCGGTCGGATGCAAGGTTTAGGGGAAGAATACTACCCGAAGCATGAGGGTGGAGATTGTTTCCCTAACGGCGCAGCCGCCCGACCTTGCAGCCGCCGGAAAGCCCCGTGCTTGCTTCGCCTTTGTAAACGGGAATGACTGCTCCGCTTTCCTGCGGTCGGGAAACAGCCCCTTTCCGTCCGTGTGACGGTATGACCGTATGAATGTATGACCGTATTACGGACTGATACCCCGACCGACAGACCCGTTACGCCATCCATCGGCGGCTCGGCTCGGTGTCGGCAACGACAGACACGATAACCGTCGTTTTTTCTTTCGCCCGTTCATAATCCTATCTAATAATAGCTTGCGGACTTTCGCCGCCCCGAACGATTCGATGCGGAAAGCGAGGGCGGCTATCGTTTCGAGGTCGTAAACCTCTATGCTGCTTCTGTCCGATAAGCGGACAAGGCATTCGATGCCGTACTCTTTCAATACTCCGCTCTTGCAGAGTGCCCTTATCCCTGCCCGAACCGTCGGGGCGATAACCCCGAACAGTTCGCAGATTTCCCACTCGGTCATGGCGGTTGCGCCTATGTCGGTCGGCAGGGAGATATTGCCGTATTCATCTATCGTGATGATGTTTCTTTCTTCTTTCATCGGTATGCTGTTTTAAGGTGACTAAATGGCTCGGCAGATATTCTTCTCCATCTCCTCCAGCTTGTGCGACAAGGTTTCCATGTCTTGGCTTATCTTCTGGGCGGTGATTTTGGCGTATATCTGCGTGGTCTTGATGTTCGTGTGCCCCAATAGGCGGCTCACGGTTTCGATGGGTACGCCGTGCGACAGAAGCACGGTCGTGGCGTTCGTGTGGCGTGCCACATGATAGGTCAAGCGCACCTTGAAACCGCATTGTCTGCCTATCTCTTTGAGTATCTTGTTGCAACTGCCGTTGCTCGGAACGGGAAAAACATGACCGTCCCTTGCAAGTCCCTTGTATTTCTCGATGATACGCTTGGGAACGTCCAACAGACGGATATTCGATTCGGTATTGGTTTTCTTCCGTCGGGTGATTATCCATAGGTTGCCGTCGAAGAATGTTTGCAGGCGGTCGGCGGTGAGGTTCTTCACGTCCGAATACGCCAAACCCGTGAACACGGAAAAGACGAACAAGTCCCGTACGAGTTCATGGTAGGTGTTCTTCATCGGTGCGTCCATGAGTGTCTGTATCTCCTTTTGGGTAAGGTAGCCCCTATCGACGCTTTCGGGCGAGTTGATGTACCCTGCAAAGGGATTGAACGGCAGACGCCCATCGTTCCTCGCTATGGAAACGATGTGCTTCAGCACAATCATGTAGCCCCACACGGTATTGGTGCGGCATTTCTTCTCCGTGCGCAGGAAATACTCGAAGTCGTTGATGAATGTGAGGTTCAACTCTTTTAGGGGAATATCCTCACGCTTGTAGGTATGGGGCATAAACTCCCGAATGTGGTTGCAGACCGTCTGATAGCGTCGGAATGTCCCCTGCGCCCTGCTGTGCCCGACCTTCTTGGCGAACTCGGCGTTGTGCTGCTCGAAAAGTTTCAGCAAGGTTTCCTGCTTGACGCCGATACCGAGATAGGCATCTTTGAGCTTGGCGGCGGTAACATACCCGTCCGTCTGCATCAGTTCTTGATAGCGGCGGTTTACCTCCACACGGATTTTATCCACCGCAAGGTTGATTCTCTGCGCTTCGACGCTCTTGCCCGAAGCACGACCCGTCTTCACGTCCCACAACCGCAGGGGAATGTCCATCTTGCAACTGAACTGTTTAATCTCTCCGTCCACCGTAAGGCGGCACATCAGAGGCAGGTTGCCGTTAGGCTTCTCGCTGCCTTTCTTCACGTAAAATAATACCTTGAATGTACTTCGCATAACTCACTCCTTTTTTTGGTTACAAAATTAGTTTATAGTGAGTTACCGACAGCTATGCAGAATTACGCAAATCGCAGAAAAAGAACCTCTTAGCAAGAAATCTGCACCCGTTACGGGGGTAATGAGGTGGTAACTGAACTTCTGCACCGTTTGGCTTCGAGGTGGTATTTCGTTGGCTCTGCCCCATAGAAAAACAAAGCGTAACGAACGCTATTTCAGCTAATTCGCTACGCTTTGCTCAAATTTGCAAATCCGCTATGTGTTTATTTTAATAATACGAATTATGATCAGATTAAAATGTTTTTTATCCAAGTAACGAGAGTAACCGCAATGCTGTCTTAGAAACAGCAAAGGAATTGGTAGCACAATCTTTAAACGACAACGGTTGTATCGCTTATGATGTTTTTGAGAGCGCGACACGTAAAGATGTACTTATGATTTGCGAAACATGGAAAGATGCTGAGTCACTGGATGCACACGAAAAGGCTGCACATTTTATAACCTTGGTTCCTAAATTGCAAGAATTGGGCAAGATGAAATTAGAAAAATTTGAATTCTAATCCGGTTATCCATCTTGATCCGACAAAACAAATCAGGGTTTGTATAAACAAGCCCTGATTTATTTTATCCGCCAAGAAAGGTTATGCAAGAAACACTTTTCCACCAATGTAATCACTGCCTGAAAAAATAGAAGAGTATCACATTATCCAGCATAACAAATTGAAACCTTTTATCGCTTTATATTCTCTAACACACCCCGAACAGCCCCTTTTCATTGTTTTCACCCACCCATGCACATGCAATATTATTCGGTCAAACTATAAATGTAACAATTTAAAATCTTCTTTTTACAACGAAATATCACCAATATTGTTTGTTTTATATCATATTTCGCTTCAATAAGATTTAATATGTATATTATTTGCATATTAAAGACAATTACTCTACTTTTGCACCCGTTTTAAAAACAATAAAAAGTTTCAAATTGAAAGCATAAGTATGAAAATAATCTGGTCCATCCGTTCTTTCAACTTTTACCAATATACCGTAAATGCGTTTGTCTAGAAGCGTGTTATAAGTAGTATTGTAAAATCAGAAAAACAGTTGAATCTCATGTTTACTTTCATTTCTATAATGGCTGTCGGAGTCCTTATAGGCTATCCCTTACGCCATAAATCCCAAATACGCAAGATCACTCCTCTCATCCATATCGTGGTCTGTCTGCTACTTTTCTTACTAGGTCTCTCTATTGGTCTTAACAGACTGATTATTGACAATCTTGGTTACTTCTGCGGCCAGGCAGCCGTCATCTCCTCATTAAGCATATTGGGCAGCATGATGGCCTCCCTTGCAGTATACCGCATCTTTTTCAGAGGAAAGGGGGCAAACGGTGAAAAGTAGTCTTGTAACTCTAGCCTTTTTCTTGTTTGGCTGCGTAGCCGGAGTCAGCTATGCGGTGGACTTCGACGTACACCAAACCTCTGTATATGTACTATATGTACTGATGCTGTTACTCGGCATTAATCTTGGAAGCAACCGCAACCTCAGGCAGTTTGTTTTATCCCTCAATTTCAGGACACTGCTCGTACCCTTTGCCACCGTAAGCGGTACTCTGTTGTTTTCCGCTATCGGAGGCTTTCTCTTGAGCCGCTGGAGTATCTTCGACTGCATGGCTGTCGGAAGCGGATTCTCCTATTATTCCGTTTCCTCCATCCTTATCACGCAGATCAAATCCCCCTCCATCGGTGTGCAGCTTGCTACCGAATTGGGGACCATCGCGCTACTATCCAATATCTTCCGGGAAATGACCGCCTTGATAGGAGCTCCCCTTTTCCGCAAATATTTCGGTTATCTGGCACCTATCTCGGCGGCGGGCATCGGTTCTTCCGACATTTCCCTGGCAGCCATCGCACGCTGCTCCGGACCGGAAGCCGTACCCGTGGCCATCGTCCACGGCATACTGATAAACATAAGCATGCCTTTCTTCGTTTCTTCTTTTGCAAACTGTAAGCTGAAGGAAGTGACATACTATACATAACTTTACATTCTCTCTATAAAGAACCGGCCCTGTCACGAATTCGCAGCAGGGTTGGTTCTAACACATCCGCCCAACTAAAGCATTTCTTCCTAACAATTAAGCCTTTTCTTTCTATCAACTACTACAGACTTTCACAACAGACTGTACAGTCCATTACATCAGACCGTACAGTCCACTATAATGGACTATACGATTCACTGTAGGAAACTGTAGTACATTACCGCATAAAAAGACTTAATCATAGAAAAAAGACCTTAGCATTATAAGAAAAAAAGGATTAATACCGGATATACGGAAAAAGCAGAAAGAGAATCTTCTCATTCAAACCGAATAGATTTTGCCGGATGAATACGCGTCACCAGAAATGACGGCCCGACAAGCATCAGCACCGATACCAGCAAGGTACAGACATTCAGCAACAAATAAATCCAAATATTGAATTCAATAGGAACACGATCTACATAATAAGTGGCAGGGTCCAGTTTGAAAAGATGAAATTGAGATTGAATAAAGCATAATGCCACCCCGATGATATTTCCCCATACCATCCCCCTGCCAATCAAGAATACCGAAAAACTGAGGAATATCTTACGAATAGCAAAATTATCAGCACCCAATGCTTTCAGCACCCCGATCATATTGGTACGTTCCAGAATGATAATCAGCAAACCGGATATCATGGTGAATCCTGCCACCCCCGTCATGAGAAACAGGATAACCCACACATTCATATCCAGCAAATCCAGCCATGCAAATATCTGAGGATTGACTTCCTCCACACTCTGAGTATAGTAAGTACCTCCGTATGCATCCACCTGCGTATCCACCCGTGCACGGATTTCCTCTTTCACCGACTCCAACCGGCTATACTCATTCACTTCCAGTTCTATACCACTCACCTGCCCTTTCTGCCAACTATTCAAACGGTTTACCGTATATAAGTCGGTTATCAGAAACAAATCATCGTATGCGGAAAAATTGGTCTGATAGATGCCGGCTACAGTAAGACGACGTGCACGCACATTGTCCTCTATATAATAGGTATAGATTTTATCACCCAGTTTCAGATGTAGTCTGTCGGCAATAGTGCGGGACACCAATACCTTATTAGTAGAGGCAGTATCCGAGAATACAGGAATCTCCCCTTCCTGCAAATGATTCTTTAAAAACCTCCAGTCGTATTCATGAGAAACACCTTTCAGCACCATTCCCTGAAAGCTGTCGCTTGTCATTATCATTCCCGGCTTGGTGGAATAGCGCTGCACGTGCTTTACTCCTTCCAGTGTTTTCAACAGATGGAGCAAACTGTCGTTGGCTACAATGGGAACCGTCTGATAAGATTGCTGGGAGTCGAAGTTAGTTATTACGATATCGGCCCCCAAGCCTACCACCTTGTCGCGTACCTCATGTTTGAAACCGATCACCACCGCTACCGACACAATCATGACGGCCAGCCCGATAGCTATGCCCAGCATAGCAATGCGGACGGCAGGCTTGGACACCTCTTTTCCACCCTCATTGCTGCGATAGATGCGTCTGGCAATAAAGAGCTTCCAGTCCATATCAGTCTTCTACTCTTCCGGGATATGCTTCCAATGCCTTACGCAGTACGAACAACGCACGGACCAGATCCTCTTTCTTCAACACGTAGGCAATACGCACCTCATTACGGCCTGCACCCGGAGTAGTATAGAATCCAGCAGCCGGAGCCATCATGACCGTCTCGCCTTCATAGTTGAATTCCGACAGACACCATGCACAGAACTTTTCACTGTCGTCCACCGGCAATTTGGCAACCGTATAGAATGCACCCATCGGTATAGGTGAATAAACACCCGGAATACGGTTCAGCCCGTCAATCAAGCACTTACGGCGCTCCACGTATTCGTCATACGTCTCGCGTGTGTACTCTTCGGGGGCATCCAATGAAGCTTCGGCAGCAATCTGACCGATCAAAGGAGGACTCAGACGTGCCTGGCAGAATTTCATGACGGCATTTCTCACTTCCTTATTCTTGGTAATCAACGCACCGATACGGATGCCGCATTCGGAATAACGCTTGGACACCGAGTCAATCAGCACCACATTTTCTTCAATGCCTTCCAAGTGACAGGCAGAAATATAAGGAGAACCGGTATAAATAAACTCGCGGTACACTTCATCCGAGAACAGGTAAAGATCATACTTCTTCACCATGTCACGAATCTGGTTCATCTCGCGGCGGGTATACAAATAGCCGGTCGGATTATTCGGGTTACAGATCAGAATAGCTTTTGTGCGTTCGTTTATCAACTCCTCGAACTTCTCCACTTTCGGCAGGGAGAACCCTTCCTCGATGGTAGTCGTCACCGTGCGGATCACGGCACCCGCCGAAATGGCAAACGCCATATAATTGGCATAGGCAGGTTCCGGCACAATGATCTCATCTCCCGGATTCAAACAACTTAGAAAAGCAAACAGCACCGCTTCCGAACCTCCGGTAGTGATGATGATATCATCGGCAGACAAGTTGATGTCATATTTCTTATAATAACCCACCAGCTTCTCGCGATAGCTGCGATATCCCTGGCTGGGACTATATTCCAAAACGGTACGGTCAATATTACGAATCGCATCAAGGGCCGCTCGCGGAGTAGGCAGGTCGGGCTGACCGATATTCAGGTGATACACATGAACTCCTCTCTGTTTTGCAGCATCGGCCAGCGGTGCCAATTTGCGAATTGGCGATGCGGGCATCTCGTTTCCTCTGATGGATATTATTGGCATAATGTTATAAAAATTATTTAATCGAAGTGCAAAGATAGACTTTCGCAACCAACCGAGCAAACAATTAATTAAGAATTTAAATCTTTGTTATCTTAATACGCATTTTTTAGGGTTATTAAAAAAAACATGTAAGTTTGTTCCAGTAAAACAAAGCAAAATATCAAATGAATCTATACCTGATAACCTTCCAGTCCTCCTTGAACAGAATTGAGTCTGTATATGATTGCCATAAAGATTTATTTGTGGAAATCGAGAAGTTTTTCACGC
>ENA-OQOA01000364-OQOA01000364.1-human-gut-metagenome-genome-assembly--contig:-NODE-364-length-21377-cov-5.088753_pt1 | contig 21377 bp, 21 predicted proteins | sample MGYA00242633_ERZ504888 | MGnify/ENA primary metagenome ERZ504888 (study PRJEB26092, sample SAMD00036372) | human gut metagenome | host: Homo sapiens | study: EMG produced TPA metagenomics assembly of...
AATTGGTATTATATAATAGTCTTTCTAAAAAATAGTCTAAACCCCTTTTTTTGTAAATTTTTAATTTTTTATTTTCTTCAAAACATGAAATACCGCCTATTTCCGGAGTTTTTTATGTACTCCGGGAAAATTATGCTATAATCAATAAAACTTATTGCTGCTTCTGATATACTCTTTCTTAAATATAACAATTCTCGTAACTGGTGTGCCGACAGGTTGACGCAAGATGTTTCAAGAATCAACTTGTCGGCACACTAGAAACTTGCTATAGAGATCAAAGCAGCAGGAAATCTTAATAATAATTTCTCCAGACTATATATTATGATACTGAGGTCAAAAGCTATTCAGCCCTGACCTGATATCTGTAAATTGCGATAAACAGTTACACCCGAGATATTATTATGAACCCAAAAGGAGAGCTATATATGAGAGCTAATAATCTTACTCTGCTCACAGACCTTTATGAACTTACTATGATGCAGGGCTATTTTAAGAACCCAACAAACCAGACTGTTATCTTCGATATGTTTTACCGTACCAATCCATGCGGAGGTGCATTTGCCATCACTGCCGGACTGGAACAGATGATTGAATATATTGAGAATCTTAAATTCACAGATGAAGATATCAAATATCTCAGAAGCCTGAATATTTTTGAAGAGGACTTCCTTGAATATTTAAGCAACTTCCGTTTCACAGGTGATATCTATGCAATTCCTGAGGGAACAGTTGTCTTCCCAAGAGAACCGCTTGTCAAAGTTGTAGCACCTATCATGGAAGCTCAGCTTGTAGAGACAGCAATCCTGAATATCATCAATCACCAGAGCCTCATTGCTACCAAAGCAGCCCGCGTTTGCTATGCTGCAAAGGGTGATGCGATCATGGAATTTGGTCTGCGTCGTGCCCAGGGACCGGATGCAGGTATCTTTGGCGCACGTGCCGCAATCATCGGTGGATGTGCTGGTACTTCCTGTGTTCTCACAGGCAAAATGTTCGACGTACCGGTCCTTGGAACTCACGCACACAGCTGGATCATGAGCTTCCCGGATGAATATACCGCATTCAAAACCTATGCCAAACTTTATCCGAATGCCTGCACCTTACTGGTAGATACCTATGATGTCCTGAAAATCCGGTGTTCCAAAATGCAATTCGTGTATTTGAGGAAATGCGCGAAGAAGGTATTCCGCTTACCAAATACGGTATCCGTATCGACAGTGGTGATCTTGCCTACCTTTCCAAAGAAGCATATAAGATGCTTGCTGCTGCCGGATTTGACGATGCAGTTATTTCCGCTTCCAGCGATCTGGACGAATATCTCATTGAGAGCCTGAAGGCTCAGGATGCCAAGATTAATTCCTGGGGTGTCGGAACACGACTGATCACCGCTAATGATAATCCTGCATTCGGCGGTGTATATAAACTTGCTGCTGTCAAAGATGCAGACAGTACCGAATTTACACCTAAGATCAAGCTTTCCGAAAACACAGAGAAAGTAACCAACCCTGGAAATAAAACCGTATATCGTCTCTATAATAAGAAAACCGGAAAAATCAGGGCAGATCTTATCTGCCTTGCTGATGAAAAGCTTGATGCAGACCAGAACATGGTTCTCTTTGATCCAATCGATACCTGGAAAAAACAAAAGTTCTCGGCGGAACCTATGAAGTACGCGAACTTCTCGTTCCTGTTATCAAAGAAGGTAAACGAGTCTATGAATCTCCATCTGTTATGGAGCTTCGCGATTACTGCCAGAAAGAGCAGAATACTCTCTGGGATGAATCCAGACGTTTCGTAAATCCTCAGAAAGTATATGTAGACCTTTCTCAGAAACTCTGGGATCTGAAAAAGACCTTCTGGAAGAAATAAGTGAGAAAGCTCTCGACTGAGCATAAACTCAGATTAAGAGTAACAAAACAGACAAGTCCCCGGCTCCAACCGCAAAAATCAACAGGCAGTTGAAGCCGGGGACTTACTTTTTGATTCAGTTAAAACATATGCTGACATCACAGATTTCGCTTTTAGTCCCAACTCTCATATTTGGTCCAAAAAGCCCTACACCGGATGTAACGATATTATGCATATTTCCTTTCTTCAGATAACCACAGGGATTTTCCCAGAAGAATCTGATCACAATATTTCCCGGAAATACCTGTCCGTCATGGGTATGTCCGCAGAGATCTACGTCCACACCTGTATCCGCCAGTTCCTGAAGTTCTCTCGGCTCATGATCGATAACCAACACTGGCAGTGACACATCCATACCCTCTGTGATTTCCTGCGGAGTCTTTCGTTTATCAATCCCCCGTCCGGGACGCTCATAATCCGGTCTGCCATACAGATAAAAGGAATCATCGATGAGCACATATTCATCTCTCAGAAGCGTAATCCCCGCTTTCTCCAGAAACTCATCCATCTCCGGGGTACTCTCTTTCTTTTCCTTACTGCCAAAGGTAAATCCCGCCAGAATCTTTTCCTGAATATCGTGGTTTCCGTAACATGCATACACACCATACTTTGAGCGGATCCCTCTCAATATCTCTGCCAGTTTTTCCGGATCATCCAGTGCCTCATATTCATTGTCAAAAATATCTCCTGCCACTACCACCAGATCCGGTTTCTGCTCATTGATCTTCTCTGTCATCTGCTCCATCTGCTTGCATCCAATATTATATCCCAGATGAAGATCTGCGACCAGAACCACATTTAACTCCTTCATATTTCCTGCCTTTTTATCAACAGAAATATTGTACTTCGTCGTATGTATATTTCCGGCACTGAGCACTCCGTAAATACTGACTGTTGAAATGATCACCGCACAGACAGCTCCCACAACAGCAGTTCCCATATTACTGAAAAGCAATTCTCTCCCCGGAAAGGCAAAATTTCTAAGAGGATATTTCAGTAACAGTCTCAATCCATCCGCGATTCCCAGAGTCATAAGTGTATACATCAAAACACCGAGCCAGTAATTACTCAGAAGCTTCATAAATCTCCTGAATCCTGATGCAGGTGCCATAAATGCGATCAGTATACTAAACACTACAAATAAATATACAAGTCCAATCCCCCTGCATACCCACACATTCTGAAAAACCGTATGCAATACCTGAAACCAGTGCAGGCTGCGAAGCAGGATATATACACACACCAACAGATAAAACGGTGCCAGATATATTGCAGCCATATAATATGTCTCCTTTCCAACTCTCATTGCCATAACAATTTTATTACTATAACAATTCCAGAAAATCATAACTGCTTCTTATTATACAAAAAAGAATCCTCAGCCGCCACTATAAGCTGCTGAAGATTCTATGAATTTTACTGTTCCATCTGTCTTCCCAGAAATCCGCTTGCCGTTCTGATGAGCATCTTCTCTGATTCACCCATCACATCCCTTTCATTCTTTCCCAGTAAAAGCACAGATCCTATTGTATCTCCTGCACTGATAATAGGCTGCATGATCTGGGAATACAAAGGTTCTCTCTGTTCCTGAGTCACAGGTATCCTGCTTCTGTCATTTCCGTTGGCAAACACAGAGCTTCTCTCCGTAATTGCATCTTCCAGAGCTTTGCTGATAGGTTTTCCCACATATTCCCTGCTTCCCTGTCCCGCAGCAGCCACCACCTGATCGTGATCTGTGATACACGCTACCATCCCGCTTGACTGCGCCAGCGCCTCTGCATATTCCTTTGCAAAAACATTCAGTTCTCCGATAGGGGAATACTTTTTCAGAATAATCTCCCCTCCCGGTCAGTAAAAATCTCCAGTGGTGTCCCCTCTTTTATCCGCAGCGTTTTTCTGATCTCCTTAGGAATGACCACACGCCCCAGATCATCTATGCGCCGAACAATTCCTGTCGCTTTCATGCACTTTTCTTCCTCCTGTTTTTCCTTTTATCGAAGTTTACTGTCTTTGTACCCTTCAGTTTCCATATCATGTGTTGTATGGTTATTATGTGGAAAAACAGGGAGAATATACATTTCTGTATTTACAAAAAATGCCATTTAACTGCAATCAAGCGGTTATTTCCCGGAAAGTAATTCCATCAGTTCCTCTTTTGTGAAGCTGCCTCCGTTAAGCCCTTCGCCCTCCAGGATCTGATCTGCCAGTTCACGTTTCTTTTCCTGCAGTTTCAAAATATTTTCTTCAATCGTATCCTTCACGATCAGCTTGTATACATTCACTACATTCTTCTGACCAATTCTGTGTGCTCTGTCCGTTGCCTGATTCTGCACTGCCAGATTCCACCATGGGTCAAAATGGATTACAATATCTGCTGCCGTCAGATTCAGACCGGTTCCTCCTGCCTTCAGAGAAATACAAAATACCTGTGTGTCATCTGTGTTAAAGTTCTCTACCATCTGTGCACGCTTCTCCTTACTTGTAGAACCAGTCAGCATATAGTAACTGATCTTCTCCTCTTCAAGGCGCTTCGCAAGATGGTCAAGCATTGTCGTAAACTGCGAAAACAACAGAATCTTATGTCCGCTCTCCACTGCATTACTGATCATATTCAGGCACATATCTACTTTTGCAGAATCAGCTTTATAATCTGCAAAAATAAGAGACGGATCACAACAGATCTGGCGCAATTTTGTCAGCTCTGCCAGAATTGTAATCTTTGAGGTCTTAAATTCTTCTTCGGACTGCTTATCCAGCATCAGCATCATCCGTTTCACATGTGCATCATAAAGCTTCTGCTGCTCTCCTGTTAGCTGTACAAACATATTCTCTTCCAGCTTATCCGGCAGATCTGTAAGCACTTCCTTCTTCAATCTTCGGAGTACAAACGGCCGGATCATTTTCTGCAGACGTTTCATTGCATCTTCATCTGAATTCTGAACTGCCGGAATTTCAACTTCTTCCCTGAACTTCTTATAACTGTAAAGGAAACCGGGCATCAGATAATCAAAATATACTCCACAATTCACTCAGGCGGTTTTCCACCGGAGTTCCTGTAAGAGCCAGCCTGAAGTCTGCCTGAACCTCTTTTACTGCTTTCGCAGCCTGAGTGTTTGCATTCTTGATATACTGAGCTTCATCAATAATCTCACATCTGAACTTATATCCTTCATATTCGCTGATATCCCTTTTCAGCAAATCATAGGAAGTCAGAAGAATATCCTCAGAATCTGCTTCTGCCAGGATCTGTCTTCTCTCTGCTGCAGTCCCGGTCACCATCTTTGCTGTAAGCTCTGGTGCAAAACGTTGAATTTCACTGCTCCAGTTATACACCAATGATGCAGGAGCTATAATTAATGTATTTCTTTGCAGCTTTCCAGTTTGTCCATCTTTTCCATCAGCTTTCTGCGCCTCTGCTGCCTTGCACGCCTGTTCTACTGTCTCAATTTCACTCTGCATATTTAACATTGCAGTTTCTTTTACTGCTATATTTTCAATAACAGTATCCCTTCTTTCCAGAAATTCCGACAGTAGAAATGCAATCACCTGAAGCGTTTTTCCAAGCCCCATATCATCTGCAAGTATTCCGCCGAATCCATTATAATTCAATGTCTTAATCCACAGAAATCCCCGTTTCTGATACTCCCGCAGAACTTTATCCAGGCTCTCCGGCACCTCAAAATCATTATCCTCAATGGTCTTCATATTTCTTACCAGCGACTTAAAAGATTTATCCTTTACTGCCAAAACAACCGGATTCTCTTTCAACTGTGCATCCAAATACAACGCACGGTACTTCTGTACTTCAATCTTATCCTGCTTCATCTGCTTATCCGTCAGCTGAAGCCCTGCCCTGAGTTCTTCCACTGTATCCAGACCCGAGTCTGCTGCATTTACAAAAGCTCCGTTTTTCAGACGATAGAACTTTTTCTTCTTATTATATCTGGAAAGAATGTCAATCAGTTCTTCCTTTGAAATATCTCCTGCTGTCATACTCAGCTCCAGCAGATTTCCACTCAGGGAAACACCTACTGTAACCTTTGGCGAATTCCGGACTTCAATCCGTCTCAGCGCATCAGAAATAAATACTTCTCCCACTGCCTGCAGTGCCTGAATTCCTTCTGTCAGAAATTCATATTCCATCTCTTCATCATCCGCAATTACCGCACACTGTTCAAATGGATTAAAAGCATTCGAATATTTATGGATCACATTTCTGACAACTGTTTCTCTATTCATATCCCTTGCTGCAATATCGTCCGTTGTATATAAAGAAAATTCCCTGTCTCCATACTTAACAGTCGCCTTACATGTAACCATATTTTCCTGCGGTGCATCCAGATAAAATCGAAAACTCCGGTTTAACCATTCCATAATTTTCCGGATGAAATTCAACCATTCTGCATTTAAAAAACTTCTGGATCACCGGTAAAAGTTCCTGACAGAATGCCGGTACATCTTTATTTTCTATAAACGCTTTCTCACCGGAGATCAAAGACAAACTGTCCAGAAAATCCTTAACAGGTAAAAGCTCTTCTAAATTCTCAATATAAATCTTTTTATCATAAAAGCAAATTTTATACTGTTCCGTATTTGCTGCACACGTAAATTTGCTTACCTTCAGTTCAATTCCCTGCTTTGCACCTGTTATGGTCATTTTTCTTGGAAGATGTTCTCTGGTTATTTCCCAGGTTGTGTTTCTGGTTCCTATAGATTCTCCCTGCAATGTCTTTCCTTCCATCAAAAGCAAAAATTCTGCCAGTTCATTTCCTGACAGCTCCAGATGCCTTACCTTTTCCAGAGTTCCCATATAGTATCCATAATAGGAAGAGGATCTGTGAAATTGCCTGTTGTTGTCTGCCCATTTACAGATAAATTTCGCAAGCGGTCTGGATTCCTCGGCAAAGGATTCTATTGTATGGACAAACTGAAGATTTTTCCCATATTTATAATCATCCTGATTTGCTATATGAACATCAAAGGAAAATGCATCCTTCAGTACGTACATTTTATTAATTCCTATTTTAAATTCTACTGTAAATGTTCTTCCGTCAAAATTAAAATATGGTTCCAGCCTTACTTTTCCATAAGTGCTTCCCTGAATCAGTGGAAGAGACTTCGCAACTGCCTGCTTCTGCAATAATGAAGCCAATTCCGGCGTGGTATGCATCTGCACTCCTTTTCTGATCGTATGGGTCAGACCACCTTTTACAATTTTTTCTACAGATTGTCCGTAATCATAACTATCCATATCATTTTCATAATCATTATATTGCAGAAGAACCGCTACACAATGTTTACAAAGTCCACCATATTCTGCATATGCCCGACATTCACAATAGCAGGTATCAACTTCATCATTCTCTGTATCGATTGATACATCTACTTCATAGATATTTCTTCCACTGCCTTTTACAGATGCAACAATTTCATCAAACGCACCCATATTTTTTACATCCATATCCAAAACTTTTCCTGTTGCATAAAGTTCTGCACCTTTACTGTATGATGAAGAATTTGCCATATATCTGATCTGAGTTTTTGAAATCATATTTCTATACCTTTCCTGATACAATTAAAAACTTTTTGTATCATTTTCCCGGTTAAATCTGAGTAAAAAGAACCCCTTCACCAGGCAGTATCAATCTCTGCTTAAAGTGAAGGGATTTCCTCATCCATCGTTATTTATTTTACACGATAACCTTCGCAACTGCAAGACCATAAACTTTAAGTTTATCGCTGCCATTGCCATAAATCCAGCTGATCTGGCCTTCCGGTGCAGGAATATTTACAGCCTCTGTTCCGAAATTCTGATAAATATAATACTTCTCATTTTCATTCTCTCTCACTGTAATCTCCAGTGCGTCTGGAATCTCTTCTTTGATTCCGCAGGAAACGCCGCTGTCTTTCAATACTTTTTCAAGGAAGTCTCCATAGAATTCTTTATCAGCATCTGCTGCCACATACCATGCCTTACCTTTGCCGTATTCATTCACTGTCAGGCAGGAATAGCCTTCATAGAAATCACTTCCGTAGGTCATTAAAGTACGTGCTCCGCGAAGCTCCACAAGGTCGCACAGATATTTACATGTATAAATCTTATCCAGTCCAAGTTCATTGCCAGCCACAGGAACAAAAGAATTTTCTTCCCAGTCATAAAGGCCGTCAATTTCTGTGCTTCTGATTCCCAGTACATCCATCAGTCCATGTGGTGTTCCTTCCAGATAACACCTGTCTGTATCATCTGCAATTCCGGACCAGTAACTTGTGATCAGTGTACCGCCGTTTTCCACAAACGCACGAACCTTTTTGGCAAAACCTTCCTTGAACATATAAACCATTGGAAGAGCCAGTACTTTATATTTATCCAGTTCACAGGTCATATCGATCACATCCACATTGACGCCCTGCTTACGGAAACCTCTGTAGAATTTTAGCATTGCTTCCAGATAATGAAGCCCTTTATTTCTGGGTCCCTGGCTGTCCTCCATTGCCCACTGGCTGTCCCAGTCATAAAGCATGGCAACCGAGCTGTTCACAGTTGTTCCTGCCAGTTCTTTTAACTCTTTCAGAACTTCTCCAACCCTAGAAACTTCTTTAAACACTCTTGTATCATTTCCACCGTAATGATCGATCACTGCTCCGTGGAACTTCTCAGAAGCACCTCTGCTCTGGCGAATCTGGAAATAGAGAGCACCTTCTCCGCCATGTGCAATTGCCTGCATGGACTGTGCAAAAAGCATTCCCGGTTTCTTTAACTTGCTCACACTCTGCCAGTTTGTAGAAGCCGGGCAGGATTCCATCTGGAAGAACGGCTTTCCTTTCAGAGAACGCATCAGATCATGGCACATACCATTGTCATAAGCTGTATCGATCACTGCTTCTTTATGCCATGTCGGATAAGTATCCCAGGAAACCACATCAATCTCTTTTGCAATCTTAAAATAATCTAAACCACCAAAATAATGCATCAGATTAGCAGTAGTCGGAAGTGTGCTTCCTCCCTCTCTCAATGCTGCAATCTCATGATGAATGAAATCCGCTGTCTGATGAGTAACAAATCGTTTCCAGTCCAGATTCAGTGCATGAAGCTGTGTCTCACCAATCTTAGACGGACTCTCGATCTGGTCAAAGCTGTTATAAGTATGACTCCAGAAAGTGGTGCACCACTTATCATTCAGATTTTCAATAGTCTGATATTTCTCTTTCAGCCAGTTACGAAATGCTTTCTGGCACAGCGGACAATGACATTCTCCGCCATACTCATTGGAAATATGCCATAGAATCACACCCGGATGTGTGGCAACCTCCTGTGCTAGCTTTTTGTTAATAATATGTACCTTCTCTCTGTAAACAGGAGAAGTGTAACAATGATTATGTCTGAATCCAAATAACGCTCTGTGACGTGTTTCATCTACACGAAGTATCTCCGGATACTTGTCTGCCATCCATTTGGGTCTTGCACCTGACGGTGTAGCCAGGATTGTAGAAATACCTCTTTTATAAAGTTTATCAATGATCTCCTGCAGCCATCCAAAATGAAATACACCTTCTTCCGGCTCCAGTGTGGACCAGGAAAAAATCCCAAGGCTTACTACATTACAGCCAGACTCCTCCAGCATATCAATATCTTTTTCCAGAATATCCGGTCTCTTTAACCACTGTTCCGGGTTGTAATCACCGCCATGGAGCAGCTTATCCGTTCTAAAGTCCATACCTGTTCTCCTCTTAACTCTCTATTTTCAATCGTTTTCTTTTTCATTATCATATTTAAACTCTATCCAATTTCAAAACACTCTCTTCTCGCTGCTCATTACTTTTCTCAGTCAAAGCAGACGGGATTTGATTTCATTCTTCTTACAGAATATGTTTGCAATTACTCCAAGTTTGTTTGCGCAACCGATTGTTCATATTTTTAGTATATTCCTTTATATTAATAAAGTCAATTAGCCATTATTATCTAATTTCGAATCTCTTTTTTGTCATATCACACAATTCATGACTGCTTTTTTCATTTTTCTACTGTGTTGACTCACGCAGCATCACCTGATAATTCAGTGTCAACGTATCCTCCAGTGGCTTCTCTCCCAGGATGTTCAGTAATTTCGCACATGCCATCTTTCCCAGTCTTACCGTATCAAAGCGTATACTGGTAATCGGTGGATTATTATATTCCAGATTCTTACTGTCATACATACTGGCTATTTTATTTCTGCAGGAACCGATATTTTCTTTTCCCTCAGACTGCTCAGACACATGCTGCAGATCACATCATCCATACAGACAATACCATCCGCGCCTTCTTCAAGCAGTCTCTTCACAGCATCAGATACTGCTGCCTGATTATCCGTATCCATGAAGATCAGATTTTCGTTAACAGAAACTCCCATTTCCTCATGTGCTTCCAGAAAACCCTGATATCTGCTTCCGGTAACATTGTAGGACTGATTTCCACCCAGAAGTGCCAGATTCCGAAAACCTTTCATCAACATAATACTTGTCAGTTCTTTTCCGGCTTCCTGGTTCTTGTTATCTACAAACGGAACTTCCGGATCTGAAGATGGGCCGATCAATATATATGGTTCCTTACAGTTCTTCAGATATTTCTGTACCTTGGAACTTACCACTGCTCTGCTTACAATGATCCCATCGACTTTTCGATTTGCCTCCAGTCTCTGTATCTGCGATACATCTGCTCCATCAATCATAGAAATAATAATATCATACTCATAGGAGGAAGCCATCTCACAGATTCCATTCATACAGTCTTTAAAAAAAGAAACTCTGTGGCAACATAATCCTTCGGCATCAGCAGTGCAATATTATAAGTTTTACGCTGTGCCAACCCCTTTGCCACAACATTGGGTCTGTAATCATGTTCTTTTATAAATGCCCGTACTCTGTCTCTTGTAGCCTGACTGATTCTTCCCTTTCCTGAAATAGCACGTGATACCGTAGTCTTACTTACCCCAAGCTCCCGGGCGATATCTTCTATTGTATATATCTTCTTTTCTTCTGTTTCCATAAAATACCCCACTTTTTGCGCAACCACTTGATTATATTCTATAAAATAACAAAATACTCAAGCACTTACAAGTAACTTTTAAAGAAGATATACCGGCAGTTCCTCATTAATATGAACAGAACCTTTTGCTGTTTTTTCTTTTCTTCTGTAACAGATATTGTTTCCGGTTTCTCTGCCTCTTTTGTGGATACAACGGGCTTCTTTACGGTTTTCCCGGCACCTGCATTTGCTGCACGCCGAATACTCTCCCTGCCTACTGACATAATTCCATGACCTCCTCTGCCAATCTCGTATATTCCCTGGCACTTCTGCTTGATTTTTTATATTCCACAACCGGAATACTGTTATCCTGTGACCATTCTACAGAGCTGTCCACTCTGATGATCTGCTCAAATACATGAATATCCTCAAGTTCATGCAGTGTTTCCATTGTCTGTTTATAATAACTCTTTCTTGTATCTACCTTTGTCACTGCAATTCCGGCAACTTCCAGTTCCGGAGTAATCTGCTTTACTTCATTAAGAAATTCAAACATATTCGCAAGTCCGAACATTCCCCATGGACTTGCCTCAACAGGAATAATTACCCGGTCTGATGCACAAAGGATATTCATCACCCAACCACCCAGCGTAGGAGGTGCATCAATCAGAATATAGTCATAATTTCCTGCATCCTTTATCTTCTGAATGCATTTTCGCAGGATAAATTCTCTCTGCCATTTTGTAAAAAGTTCATATTCTATAGAACTCATCAATGTAGACGATGGTATCAGATCCAGATTTTCGTAGGGAGTATGTACCACATAACCGCTGAGCTCTTCCTGTTTTCCGATTGCGCAATACAGATTCTTCTCTCCTTTCGCCTGCTCCAGCACCCAGTTCTCCGGAAAAAAAGCAAGAGAAAGATTTAACTGCATATCTCCATCGATCAGAAGAACCTTTTTCCCTGCCTGAGCCATCGCCGCTCCAAGGTTTGAACAGGTTGTGGTTTTTCCACTTCCACCCTTATTATTTGTAAAACATATCGTTATGGTTTTTCCCATGGAACTGTCTCCTTTACCACTTACTTTACTTGTATTATAGGAGATTTATCATATAGATTCAACTGTTTTCCTCATCTTCACAACCCTGTAACTCATTTGCATTGCCGGACAAACATTTCTTTGATTCCCAAAATAAGCCCTTGATTTTTTGTTTTTTGTGCTATAGTATTTATATACTTGATATGTAGTTTTTAAAACTATGTTATATTGTTTTCATTATATTTATCTGAATGAATGGAGGCGTTTTTATGAAATTTAAATTAAAAGATCCCGGAAGTGCGATCACTCATGGTATTGCCCTTCTTCTCGCTGCAGTCGGAGCAGTTCCTCTTATTATCAAGGCAGCGCGTTCTTATGATGTGCTCCATATTGTTGCTTTAAGTATTTTTATCCTTACCATGGTTCTGCTCTATGCAGCCAGTACCATTTACCATTCTGTAGATTCTACAGAGAAGGTCAATCGACGGCTGCGAAAAATGGATCACATGATGATTTTTGTGATGATCGCCGGAAGCTATACTCCTGTATGCCTGATCGTTCTTCATAACCGCATTGGATATATTCTGTGCGCGCTGGTATGGAGTATTGCAGTCCTCGGCATTATCTTAAAGGGCTGTTGGATTACCTGTCCCAAATGGTTGTCCTCTGTACTGTATATCGCCATGGGCTGGCTGTGTGTACTGGCATTTGTTCCAATCTTCCATGCACTCCCACGTGCAGGATTTGACTGGCTTCTTGCAGGCGGAATCATTTATACCATCGGTGGTGTGATCTATGCATTAAAAGTTCCGCTTTTTAATTCCAGACATAAGAATTTTGGTTCCCATGAGATCTTTCACATCTTTGTTATGCTTGGAAGTGCCTGCCATTTCATTGTCATGTACTTTTTTGTTGCTCCACTACCTGTATAACCGTCAATTTGCCAATAAACAAAACAAGGGGTTGCAGCACCGGATTTTTTCCGGTGCTACAACCCCTTAACAATACAATTTTCTCTGCTGCAGCATAATCCCTGCAGGAAAGCTTTTATATTACACAGCTACTCTTCTTTCCGGATACAATCCATAGGATCCATATCCCACGCCAAAATATCCATAATAGCTCTTCGCCTCTGCGAACAGCGGATCATATACTCTGCCTCCGATTTCAGCCCAGCAATGACCGCTTCCGTCAGTTGCCGTTGTATCTACGCAGACATAAACATTCTTATATCCAAGAGCCTTTGCAAGATAGGCAAACGAACAGGCATCTGAGAAACAGTCCCCGCCTTTTCCGCTCAGTATCAGATAATCGTTTGCATATAACGCAGGCCATGCAGTCTGATTATAAAATATTCTTCTGGTATCGTAATAATGCTGATACATTACCCATCTGAAACAGGTTTCAAATTTCTCACTTTTTGACATACTCGGTTTTGTAATCTTGCTGACAACATCCTTTGCTCTCTGCAAAGTCTCATACTCATACGCTTTGGTGGAATTCATTTTCTTTCCATTTGGATAATAAATCGTCTTTCCTTTTTTCCAGGCTTCCAGAATTCCCTTTTCTGTACAATAATAAATTGTATTTCCAACTTTAACTGTTTTCGTTCTCAGAACACCCTTGTCACTGAAATAGTAATATTTTCCGCTGATTTTCTTAACGCCACTGTAACGTATTCCATTGGAACCAAAATAATATTTCTTGTTATTGTATTTGATCCATCCGGTTTTCATAAATCCTTTTGGACTGAAATAATAAACTTCACCATGGATTTTACGCATTCCTGTAAGATACTGTCCATCTTTAAAATATTTCTTATTTTTTGTTCCATACTCACACCAGCCATTTTTCACCTCCGGTATGGGTGTTGGTGCAGGTGTCTCGATTGGTGTTACATCCGGAGCCGGTGTTTCAATCGGGATCGGTGTTACAGTAACATCCGGTACTTCTGCTGCCATGGCCGGAACACTGCCCATCACACATACTGCGCATACTGCAAGCCATTTTGTCATCTTTTTCATTTTCTCTTATCCTCCTTATCTGACGGGTTCAGAAGCTCAGCAACTCCAGTTTTTATTTCTGGTAAATTGTTTAATCTCATATTCACGTCTCATCGCTTCTTCTTTTGTTGAAAATCCTTCATAATATACAAGTGTAACCGGTCTTTTGGTCCTTGTATATTTCGCGCCGTTCTTTCCCTCGTTGTGTGCTTTCATACGTTTTTGTAGACAGTTTGTCCACCCTGTATAAAGAGTCCCATCTGCACATTTAACAATGTAAGTATAATTCATCATAATCACCCGACAGTCATATATTATAATCAAGCAACTGTCTTATTGTCTGGAATTGCATTATTTGAAATTTTTTATAATTTATGTAAAGGACAACTGCTATCTTTTGCGGTCGTCCCTGTTTCTATAATAAACAGTCGGTTTAAAACACGTATATCATCCGGACACATATTCTTTCTGACAGCCAGATCTCTCAGCACCAGAAATACCAATATGTCAAAAAAGCAGGCAGGGAAACCGACTGCGGATTTTCTTTCCCACCTGCTTTATTATACGTTTATTTTCTTATTTTGTGAATATCATTTTTCGAAGATTCCAGAGATTTCCCATGAATTTTCCGCCTTTTACCTTTAGCTGCAGATCTTCACGATCCGGATAATATCTGGTTGAGAATACAATCTCTCCATCATTCAGATAAAGTTCCACTGCAGAAGTATCTGCAAGAATCCGGATATTGTTCAGTTCACTGACTTTCGCTTTCCGCTTATTTCTTCCTGCACCCGCAATTTCAGAAAATCCAATCTCCGCAATTTCATTTTCATATTTAAAGAGCATCTGTCCGCCCATACTGATCTGAAAACTTCTGTCTGTCACTGCAATATCTTCAATTAACAGATCAAAACCTTCATTTACTTCTACACGAACCTCAACAATTGATTTTTCATCATCAAGAATTGTTTTCTCTTTTCGGAGTCTCTCCAGTTCTTTTGCCGGATACTGGAATATTTTTCCAGCCTTCACCCTCAGTTCCCGCGGTACGGTAAGACAATGCTGCCAGCCTTCATCAATGGTTTTATTGGTATATTCCTCCTCTGCATCCGGCATTCCCATCCATCCTATCAGAAGTCGCCTTCCGCTGTTATCTGTAAAGGTCTGTGGAGCATAAAAGTCAAATCCCATATCCCACTCACGAAAGTCTCTTTCATCTACAGAGCCATCCTCTTTTACCGGAAAATAGCCTGACTGATAGATATTCTGAAAACGAAATTCTTCCCTCTTCAAGCCCTGTGGTGATACAGACAGAAATTTCTTCCCGTCCAGTTCGAAATAGTCCGGGCATTCCCACATATAGCCAAAAGCTTCCGGTGTGGTTATTATATGTTTAAATTTCCATTCTTTCAGATTTTCTGATTCATAAACCAGAACTGCACCTTTATCTCCCTTAAGACGTCCGCCAAGAACCATAAAATACCTGTCGTTTTCTTTCCAGACTTTCGGGTCTCTGATATGACAGGTAAACTCTTCCGGATATTTTTCAAAAGAAATTATCTCTTCTTTATCTCCGAAATGAATTCCGTCCTCACTTTCTACATGAAGCGTACTGGTCTCACGTCCTTCATTAATATAATCATAATCACCGTCAATCTTTACATTCCCGGTGAAAAACAAATGAAGTTTTTCACTCTCTGCCAATGCAGATCCGGAATAGACACCATGACAGTCATAAGGAGAATCCGGATAAAGAGCTGTCCCTTCGTATTTCCAGTCTACCAGATCTTCGCTTGTATAATGTCCCCAGAATTTCAGTCCACCTTCCACATCAAAGGGAGCGTATTGAAAAAACACATGATATTTGCCTTTATACCAGCATAGTCCATTCGGATCATTGAGCCATCCGACCGGCGGCATCAGATGATGTCCAAGCCGGAATCTTCCTTCTGTCAGATCTGCGTTCTTTTCAATTACTTTTATATTTCTTTCAAGAACTTTAGTTAGCGTACTCATTTCACAATCTCCAATACTTTATCTGATGGTGTTACCGAATCTTCCGACAGAATTTTCACATCTTTATAATCATCCGAATTCGTCACAATAAGAGGAGTCGTCACATCGTATCCTGCTGCCTTAACTTTCTCCATATCAAAGGAAACCAGAAGCTGGCCTTTCTTTACGTGATCTCCATTCTTTACATGAGATGTAAAATATTTTCCATTCAATTCCACTGTATTGATCCCGATATGGATCAGAAGCTCCATACCACTTTCCGTACTTAAACCAACTGCATGCTTTGTATCAAAAACAGTCTCAACCACAGCATCACATGGAGCAACAACTTCACCCTTCGATGGAATTACGGCAATTCCTTTTCCAAGTACTTCCGAAGCAAATGTAGCGTCATTTACCTGGGAAAGCAAAATCGCAGTTCCTTCTGATACACTATAAAGCACAGAATCATCTGCATTGCTTTTTTCTGTTGTTGATTTATCTCCCACAGCTTCAACACTTTCTGTCTTTTCAGAAACATTAGTGTCCTTATATCCAAACAACCAGGTAAGTACAAAGGCAGCACCAAATGCAATCACAAACATAAGAATATAAGAAACCGGATTATTCAGACAAAGAAGAATTCCAAAGATACCGGTTACGCCAGTTCCCGTAGCCCCCAGTCCTGTAACAGATGCAAACAGTGCACCAAATGCACCACCAATACATCCCATCACAAATGGTTTTCCAAAGCGAAGGTTAACACCAAAGATCGCAGGTTCAGTAATTCCCATACAGGCACTTAATGCAGACGGAACTGCCATTGATTTAATCTTCTGATCCTTTGTCTTAAGTGCTACTGCAAGAGTGGCTCCACCCTGTGCAATATTCGCTGCAGAAGCAAGAGGCAACCAGTAAGTAACTCCAAATTTAGACAACTGTCCAAGATCAATGATCGTGTACATATGGTGAACACCGGCAACCACCGTCGGTGCATAAAACGCACCCATAATAAAACTTCCGATACCAAATGGCAATGCGATCAGCCACTGAATCCCATTCAGAAGTCCGTTCTCAACAGTGACAAAGATAGGTCCGATAATGGATAATGTCAGATATCCTGTTACAAAGACACTTACAAGCGGAGTAACAAACAGATCAAACATTGCCGGCACTATTTTGTGAAGTCTCTTCTCAATCTGAGCCAGTACCCATACTGCAATGATAACCGGAATTACATGCCCCTGATATCCGACCATATCAATAGAGTAAAGTCCAAACCATACTTTCTGAGTTGCTTTAACACCTTCTGTGGCAACTGTCCATGCATTCTGGAGATTCGGATGAATCATGATCATACCGATAACTGCACCCAGATACGGGTTTGCACCAAACACTTTAGCACCGCTGTATGCGATGAGGATTGGCAGGAACGTATATGCCGTATTACTGAAAAGCTGTGCAAAATGTATAAATAGAACCGCTGGTATCAATATTCAAAATCCATTGTTTACCATGAAGTTCAGTGCTTCCATAATTCCCATCAGGAAACCGCTTGCAACAATTGCAGGAATAATCGGCACAAAAATATCTCCAAGTGTCTTGATCAGTCTCTGCACCGGATTTGCCCTGGAAGCCGCAACTTTTTTCAGCTCTTCTTTACTGCTCTCAGAAACTCCTGCAATCCGGATGAACTCATCATATACTTTATTAACTATACCTGTTCCCAGAATGATCTGCATCTGTCCCTGCGCAAAGAAAACACCTTTTACACCTTCAATGTTCTCAACATATTCCTTATCAGCCTTTGAATTATCACTGATAACCAGGCGAAGACGTGTGGCACAATGAGCTGCGGAAATAATATTTTCTTTTTTACCGATATGGTCATATATCTCCTGTGCTGTTTTTCTGTAATCCATAATATCCTCCTTTTATGGAATCGTTCTCATATAAATGTATACTTTGAAATTCTCACATATTCAACAAATTTCACTTGTTAATCTTATAAAAATACCTTTTAACCTTAATATCGTCTTATACCATTCCAAATTTACTCTGATATCTGATTATAACTCAGCAGATGTCTTGCACTCTCACGATATTTCTTATCTGATCACCAATATGTATTTTCTATGGATTGTATGTACTTTTATGGAATCGTTCTCATATATGCTATTATATCTGGGCGTTTTTATTTGTAAATATGTAACATATCACAAATATTATATCCATTTTTTATATATTATTTCCAAAACACTCCCTTTAATATATATGTAAATCCAATTATTCAGAAAAAAAGAACTCTGATGATTGCCTCAGAGTTCCTCTTTCATGTTCAGTCATATATTTCGGTGAGACTCTCTGAGTACCACCTTACATCCCATTTTTATTTCTTTATGTACAGATGTTGTTTCCTTAGATTCTATCAAATCTACCAGCACTTTTGCTGATTCCATTCCACTTGTCTTATAAAAAAAATGTACAGTAGTCAGCTTTGGTTCTATGATCTTTCCCAGAAAACTGTCTCCCATTCCGGCAATCTGAACCTGTTGAGGAATCTGATATCCGTTCTCCTTCAGCCAATTTGCCGCTCCAACTGCCATGGTATCTGTTGCACAGATCAATGTATCTACATCGGGATGCTCCGTAAAAAGTTCTTTCGCTTTCTCATATCCTGACTCTAATGTGAAATTTCCGCATTTTACACATCCACTTTCCAATGTGATCTGATTTTCTCCAAGAACCTTCTCCACACCTGATTTTCGCTGCCTGCCAACTGCCTCATCTTTATCCGTAACTGTAATATATCCAAACTTCTTTCCTGTCTTCACCATCTGTTCAGTAAGATTTACAGCAGCCTTATAATCGTCCTGAAAAATACATGGATAACCATCCAGCTGTTGTCCAAGTAAAACAATCGGAACTTTAAATCCCTTCATCATTTCCCTGTGCTGTTTTGTCAATATGGTGGCAATAAAAATAACACCATCGACCTGATTATCCCTGAACAGCGAAAGATATTTCAATTCTTCTTCAACACTGTTATTTGTATTTGCCAGTATCAGCTGATATCCTTTTTTGGTAAGTATGTCACTGATTCCGGCAACTTCCCGGCTGATCGTATTGGAATCTATCTTTGGCAGAATTACTCCGACCAGTTTTGTCTTCTTAGTACGCAGCCTCTGCGCCTGTGAAGAAGGCTGATACCCGGTTTCTTCAATAACTCTGCTGATATTTTTTTCTTTCCTCACTGACATAACCATTGTTCAGATACCTAGATACGGTAGCTCTGGAGACCCCTGCCAGTTTGGCAATCTCATTAATATTCATATAAAAAGCTCCTCTTTCATGCTGTCTATATAATTTCCGAAAGTATTTTTATAACCAGCAGTATTTTATGATGCTAGTGTGCCCCTAACCTGATATCCACGAATTGTTAACTGCTGAATCACTACATATTTTGTATTATACTACACATATCATTTCTGTTGCAAATATCAAAGTACTGTTTATACGTTACTGTCTCGGCCCTATACCAAATTAAGGGCTGCCGATCTACGGCAGCCCTGTTTTTTCTTCTATTTCATTATGGAAGATATTCAATCGGATCTATTGGTTCTCCATCCTTTTTCATTGCAAAATAAAGATTGGTTCCTTCTGTGCTGTAATATTTTGTAGGCTGTGCAATATATCCTATCGTCGTTCCCTTTTTAATTGTATCTCCTTCTGACACTGTCAGATCTGTAAGCTGTCCATAAACAGCCTGATATCCATTTCCAAGTTCCATTGTCAGTGTAGTACCCGTCTGCGCATTCTGCTCTATAGAATAAACCTTGCCATTAACAGCAGCTACCACAGGTGCTCCCTCTACTGCACCGACAGCAATAGCCGGACTCAATTTATACTGATCAAGCGTCGGAAAATAAGTAGTCTGATCCATACTGTAATCAAGGAGAACATTTCCATTCACCGGCCACTCCATTAATGTATCTTCCGAAAAATTTACTGTCGCAAGATTCAGGGCCGATGCCGAAACATCTGTTGCTTCATCTGCCTGATCTTCTGATATCGTCTGGGATTTCATATTTGCATTTACTGATGATTCTTCTGCTTGCTGAGAATTTACAGCATTGTCAGTCTTATCCACATCTGCAGTATTATCTGATTCATTATTATCCACAGTATTCTGAGCTGTTTCCCCATACATTCCTTGTTTTTGGAATGTAACCTTTGTATCATCCAAATCTTCCCCGTCATCGGATATCCACTGATTTTCTGACTCCACATGATTCGTTCCTGCATCTTCACTCAATTGTTCTTCCGTATCCTGTGTACTTTCACCGACATTTTCTGTTTTTTCTTCAGGAGTTTTCTCTTTGACCGGGGAGGTACCTAACTGATAAACTGTAATTCCCAATGCTGCTACAGCGGCCAGTCCAACGGAATTGGCAATGATTCTTGTCACTTTGTTATTCATCATATTCCTTTCACCTCTGTTTTCATCTTCATATCTATAGGGTGTCCAGAATATTCGTATCTATTCAGCAATTTACAGATTTTATGTTCAGCACATCCATCTCAGGAAAATAATATTGTAAGATCTCTTTTGCATTCGCAGACTCCTTTGCCATCTCATTCCCTCCATATTGTGAGAATCCTAATCCATGACCTTTTCCTCTACATAAAAATCGTATTTCCTTTCCAGACTTCTGAATTGTAAAATTTGAGGACGTGAGTCCCATTCCTTTTCTGAATGCCTCGCCTTCCAACACTTTCCCGTCAGCCAGAATTTCTGTAACATAACCGGCACTGTCCCTGGATTTTATTTCAATTCTTTCCGGAAGGACATTTTTATTTATGTATACACTATTCAAATAATCTTTTGCATTTTTATCCACAAGACTGTGTACGGATCTGAGATACGAATCATCTTCGTTGTGGAAAACTTCCATTCCATCTCTTGTCTGTCCTGCACTTAATTCATGATAGGGAACTAACTTTAATTCTTTATTCCATACAATGACTTTTCCTTCTGTTTCTGTTACTGCTTTTTCGTACTTATTCTGTAAAATTACACAAGCCAGGGATTTCCCCTCCATCTCTTCCTTTATCTGACATAAAGTTATTGCCAGATTTTTCTCCTCTTTCATTGTCCGGTAAAAATTTGATCTTGCTATAATTGTTTGTGCTTTTATAGTCTCAAGTTCATATTTGTCTTCAATCTGCGATGAAACGATCACCGGCAGAAGCATTTCCACATTAAATTTTTTATTGATCAATGTAGTGTTGGCACCATTAAAAATAATTGTAACTATATAGGGAACAAAAAACAGAGCAAAGATTCCCGTTGTTCCAGGGAAAAAAGACTTTCTCATATCAGACCATCATTATAAACTTCTTCTTTTTAGTATATACATATATA
>ENA-OQOA01000365-OQOA01000365.1-human-gut-metagenome-genome-assembly--contig:-NODE-365-length-21377-cov-4.251435_pt1 | contig 21377 bp, 28 predicted proteins | sample MGYA00242633_ERZ504888 | MGnify/ENA primary metagenome ERZ504888 (study PRJEB26092, sample SAMD00036372) | human gut metagenome | host: Homo sapiens | study: EMG produced TPA metagenomics assembly of...
ACCGTAACGTAAACTAAAAACGTAACCTAACCTACTTTTCTTCCGTAGTGGTTGTCTTTTTTATTGTATTCATTACGATTCCAAGAATCTTCTTCTACTTCGTCTTCCATTGCTGCTGTCTCACATACCGTATCATGAAGAACTGGTGCAGTTCTGATCTCTTCGATCGCTTTTGGAATTGCTGTCTTAGATACTTTGTTAAGTTCATCAACTAATTCAAAGTCATCTTCTGCATCGTATGCTGGATCGATCGCATCCATAACACTTCTTGTGAATTTGTATGGACTTGCTGTAGAAGCGATCACTGTTGGAGTTTTGTCATCTCCTGTCGCTGCTTTGTATTTGTCATATGCAACTGCTGCGACTGCTGTATGTGTATCCATCACATATCCTTCTTTGTCATAGACTTCTTTGATCTTCACTGCTGTTTCTTCTTCACTTCCGAAAGCTCCAAAGAACTCAGATAATTCTGCTTTCATGGCATCTGTGATCACATATTCACCGTCTTTTGTCAATGCTGCCATAAATTTGGCACACTGTTTTGCATCATTTCCTGCGATTCTATAGATCATACGCTCTAAGTTACTTGAGATCAGAATATCCATAGATGGAGATGTTGTAACATAGAATTCTCTGTTACGATCGTATTTTCCTGTCTCAAAGAAATCAAATAATACTTTATTCTTATTAGATGCGCAGACAAATTTGCCGATTGGAATACCCATCTGTTTTGCATAATAAGAAGCTAGAATATTACCAAAGTTTCCTGTTGGAACGACTACATTCATAGGTTCCCCGGCCTTTAATGCACCCTGTTTTAATAAATCAGCATAAGCCTTTACATAATATACAACCTGTGGCACTAAACGTCCGATGTTGATTGAGTTTGCAGATGAGAACTGGAATCCGTTGTCATTCATCACTTTCGCTAACTCTTTGTTAGAGAACATCTTCTTAACACCTGTCTGAGCATCATCAAAGTTTCCTTTGATTCCGATCACGTATGTATTGTCACCCTTCTGTGTTACCATCTGTTTTTCCTGAATTGGGCTGACTCCAGACTTTGGATAGAATACGATGATCTTTGTTCCCGGTACATCTGCAAATCCTGCTAAAGCCGCTTTTCCTGTGTCTCCGGATGTTGCTGTTAAGATCACGATCTCATTCTTTACATTATTCTTTCTTGCTGATGTTACAAGTAAATGTGGCAGAATAGATAATGCCATATCTTTAAATGCGATGGTTGCTCCATGGAATAATTCCAGATAATATGCTCCATCTACTTTCTTTGTCACTGCGATCTCTTCTGTATCGAATTTGCTGTCATATGCATTATTAATGCATGTCTTTAATTCTTCTTCTGTAAAATCTGTAAGGAATTCTTTCATGACTGCATAAGCAATTTCCTGATAGGACATCTGTGTCAGATCTTCCAACGATACATTTAATTTTGGAATGCTGTCTGGTACAAATAATCCTCCATCGCTTGTTAATCCTTTTAAAATAGCTTCAGAGGCGGTTGCTGTTTCTTCACTATTTCTTGTACTGTGGTATACTAAATTCATATTTCCCTACCTTTTCTTCTATTAAATATACGTGTTTCTGTTGGTTTTTGATTATATCATATGTTGTTCCTGTCTACAACTGATTTTCATGAACTATATCCTATACAATTACAAATGTCAGCATGAGACGGACACCACTGATCAATGCTTTTTCATCAAAATCAAACTTTCCATGATGGTTTGCAGGGTGGTCGCCGCCACCGATAAATGCAAAACATCCATCCATTTCTTCCAGATAATTTGCAAAATCTTCTCCTAACATCATTGCTTCAACATGGGTAAACTCTGACGGATCAAAGACTTCCCCTGCTTTCTCCATGACATCTTCTACAACACCCGGATCATTGATCAGTGCCCCATGGCTTGATTGTTGAAAATCAACCGAAACATCTACTCCATACATCTGTTCATGGGCTTTCGCGATCTCTTTGACTCTGCGCTCGATCATCTCCTGAGCTTGTCTGGAAATGTCTTGCAGTCCCTTCGATCTTTGCTTCCCCTGCGATCACATTTCTCGCTGTCCCGGCTTCGACCTTTCCGATCGTTAAAACTGCTGGATCTAATGGATTTAAATTCCTGCTGATGATGCTCTGAAAATTCATAACCATGGAAGATACTGCCACTGCAGTATCAATCCCTTCATGTGGTTTCCCTGCATGTCCTGATCTTCCGTATAAATGAACTGCCAGCCAGTTTGTCGCTGCCATTCTTGGGCCTGCTTCCAGTGAAATCTTGCCAGACGGTATACCGTTAAAAATATGGACTCCATAAATGCGTTTCACACTGTCCAAAACTCCTGTCTTCAACATGAATCTGGCTCCTTCTGCGGTTTCTTCCGCAGGCTGAAATACAAGATATACTCTGCGGTCAAGTTCTGATTCATGTTTCTTCAATATCTTTGCTGTTGCAAGTAAGATTGCTGTGTGTCCATCATGTCCACATGCATGCATACATCCGTGATTCAAAGATGCAAAATCAAGTCCTGTCTCTTCCTGTACTTCCAGTGCGTCCATATCTGCCCTTAATGCGATCGTTTCTTTCTTGCCATTGCCAACAACTGCAATGATTCCTGATGGATCAAAAATCTTATAAGAAATCTCCCATTCTTCCAGATGTTCTCTGATATATTCCATCGTCATCGTTTCATGAAATGCTATCTCAGGACAACGGTGCAGTGCTCTTCGAAATTCGACCACTTCTTCCTGTATCGCATATGCTTCTTCATTTATATCCATATTGATTCCTTTCTTTGTTTCCTTACCTTCCTGTGATCTTCATGATCAAAGCTACGATCACACCGATAATGATCACGGGGCCTAACACAACCATCATTGCACTAAATACATGAAATAGTAAATAAATGATAAAAATAAATATGATCACTGACAGTAGACATCCAAGTTTGAACTTTGTAGAATTCATCGTAAAAATATGTGTGTTACCACCAAACATATCTTCTGGTGTTCCTTCATCCTGTTCCTCTTCGTAATACTCTGTCTGTACATAGTCATCATCCTCACCTTTGGCATCAATGATCGATCTGGCGATCAGTCTCGGACTTCCTAATTCATTCAATACATCCTGTTCGTTCTTTCCATTTCGGATCTGCTCATTGATATAATCCTCATAGTAATTCATGTTCTCCTGAATCACTGCCTGTGATACCATTCCCTCTAAGGAAGATCTTAACTCCTCCATAAATTGTCTTTTTGTCATATATCATTCTCCATCTTTATTGTAGAAAATCTCTGATTCCTTTAATACATGGCAGACACCATCTTCAATCTGGATCGTTGTCACACCACAGTTTTCCTGTCTTGGCGCATGCCAGTATTCCTTAATCTCTCTCTGATAAATATATGTAAGTAAACTGTGGATCCATGCTCCATGAGAAAATACTGCTATATGTTGATATTTTTTCTCATTTGGCAAGATCATATCATTGAAAAAATCAGATGATCTTGCGATCACCTCTTCGTGTGTCTCACATCCTTCAATTTTTAAATTCTTCTGGCGCATCAAAGAATTTGAGAAATGGATCCTGTCTTTCTCTCAATTCCTTTAACGTTGCACCCTCAAACGATCCAAAACACGCTTCTTGAACCCGTTTATCTTCATATAGCGGAATATTCCTGCCTCCAAGAATGATCTCTGCTGTTTCCTTCGCACGTTTCAACGGACTGGTATATGCGATATCAAATGGAATATGTCTAAGACCTTCTCGCGTAATAAATGCCAATTCTCTTCCATATTCATTCAATTCGATGTCTGAACTTCCCTGAATCTTAAATTCCTTGTTCCAATCTGTTTCTCCATGTCTGATCAAATATAATTTCAAACCAAGCACCTCCAATTTACCAATAGCATACCTTATTTTTTAAATCGAGTCCAGTCTTTCTTCCTTATGCAATTTTTTGTAAAAATGTGAAAAAACTATGGAATTTTTAACGAACTTTGCTATACTAAAGATATACATATAAACTAAAATTTTAGGAGAGAAAATTATGAACATTCATGTTGGAGACGAAATCGAATTAACAGAAGAAGTAGTTCCAGAAAACACTGCTGAGAAATGGGGAAGCGGAAGCCTTCCTGTTTATGCCACACCTGCCATGATCTCTTTGATCGAGCAGTCTGCAGTTAATCTACTGGCTGGAAAACTTGATGAAGGACAGACTACTGTTGGAACAAATTTAAACATTGCGCATGTTTCCGCAACACCAGTTGGTGGAACGATCAAATGTCATTGTTCCTTAACAGAGATCGACCGCAAACGTCTGGTATTCCATGTAGAAGTAACTGATAACAAAGGACGTGTTGGAATCGGTACTCACGAAAGATTCATCGTTGCCAGTGAACCTTTTATGGAAAAAGCAGCTAAAAAATTAGAAGATTAATTTTTAACTCTGTGTACGCAAAAGGTGCCGGAATTCTTATTCCGACACCTTTTTCTTATCTTCTTATCTGTTTGTTCCCTTTAAGATTGGAGAAATCTTCTTGTAAATAAAGAATGTGATCACAACACTGCACATTCCTTTGATAAATGTAAATGGCATATTAAACCAGATCAATGCATCCCATAATGTCTTTACATTCTTGTTGATCGCCTGATATGCTCCAAGAATTGCCTGCATTGGCATGAAGTTTGTGTATACTGGATATACAACAAAGTAGTTTGAAAATACACTGACTACTGACATCAGGACTGCTCCTGCTAATGCTCCGATCATTGCACTCTTCTGTGTTTTCTTTCTCTTATAAATAAGTCCTGCTGGTAATACAAAGCATACACCTAAGATAAAGTTAGATAATTCTCCGACTCCACCTGTCTGTGTATGAAGAAGATTGATCGCATTCTTGATAAAGCATACTGCAATTCCAGATACCGGTCCCATCGCATATGCTGCCAGTAATGCTGGAAGTTCTGAAAAGTCAAACTTGATAAATGGTGGTATCAACATTGGAATTGGAAATTCCAAAAACATCAGCACAGTTGCTAATGCTCCTAACATACCTGTCACTGCGATCGTTCTGATATTGAACTTCGTTCTCTTCATTGTCATTGTGTCTCCTGCCATGATAATTCTCCCTTTCTGATTTAAAATCTTAGATTTATAGGGTCTCCCTATAAATTAAAAAATCCTGTCCATTTATCTACATAAACGACAGGGCTTCTGACTTGATCACATATCTTCTATCTGCATAACATCTTAAGATATGTCATCCAACTACTTCTTTCATCCAGACTATACTGTTGGTTCAGGATTCTAACCTGATCGGCCAAACGCTCGCGGACTTGCCTCTCTTGGAGTATCACCGCCAGTCGAGAATTGATACTTTCGTATCTCACTCTGCCCTGAAGTTGGAGAATCAATCTTCTCTACTTCAATATTCAATTACCAGAAAATGAAAGTGTTTCCTGTTTATAAATTTTATTATAATAACTCCTGTCTGTTTTGTAAAGTCCCATTTCACATTTCCTTATCTTTACACAAAGATTATTATTTGTTAAAATATACACAAGCAAATTTGCTTTATTGTATGAATTGTTAAGGAGAAAACAACTATGGGAATGCACAAAATCGCTAAAATGCCTTCTCCAGAGGAACTAAAAGAAGAGATGCCTCTGAGTGAAGAAGCAAAACAAATCAAAGCTGCAAGAGACAAAGAAATCCGTGATGTATTCACAGGCGCATCTGATAAATTCTTAGTTATCATCGGGCCATGTTCTGCAGATAATGAAACTGCTGTTATGGATTATCTCGGACGTTTGGCAAGAGTTCAGAAAGATCTTGCTGATAAGTTACTGATCATCCCTCGTATTTATACAAACAAACCTCGTACCACAGGTGACGGATACAAAGGTATGGTTCATCAGCCAGACCCTGAGAAAGCACCAGATATGGCTAGTGGACTTCGTTCTGTCCGCAAACTTCATATGGAAGCATTAGAAGAATTCCATATGCCTGCTGCAGACGAAATGCTTTATCCAGGAAACTGGCCATATATGGAAGATCTTTTATCTTATGTTGCCGTTGGAGCTCGTTCTGTAGAGAACCAGCAGCATCGTTTAACAGTTAGTGGATTTGATATTCCTGCCGGAATGAAGAACCCAACTGGTGGTGACTTAACTGTTATGATGAACTCTATCACAGCTGGACAGCACCAGCATGATTTCATTGCAAATGGATATGAAGTCAAGACAGATGGTAACCCTCTGACACATGCCATCTTACGTGGATCTGTCAACCGTCATGGAAACAATATTCCAAACTACCATTATGAAGATCTGACTCGTGTTGCTTATATGTACGAAAAATTCCAGTTAAAGAATCCTGCTGTTATCGTTGATGCAAACCACTCTAACTCTGGGAAACAATGGGATCAGCAGCCTCGTATCGTACAGGAAGTTCTTCACAGCAGAAGTTTCTTACCTGAGATCAAATCTCTTGTTAAGGGTATCATGATCGAAAGTTATATCGAAGATGGCAACCAGTCCATCGGTAACGGTGTATATGGACAGTCTATCACTGATCCTTGTCTTGGATGGGACAAATCTGCTGCTCTGCTTTACCGCATGGCAGATTATATATAGAAACGTATAAGATCCTAGATATATCACTTCCAAAGGTTCAGGATTCCTGACATGATCGACGGATTGATGAAACTTTCCAGGATGCATCCCAGTATTATAAATGTTATTTCAAACCAAATACTGAAACGAAATAAGAAGGAATGTCTCTGTTCATAGAGCATTTCTTCTTTTTTTTGGGCATAAAAGTTTCGCTTGATCAGCAGCAGCAAGGTGATCACATAACAGATAAAATGTGGAAATAAACTCATAAATACAAGAACCAGTCCTTTGATGCCCATTTGCACGATCTGCAAAGATAACATTGATCCAAAGAAAAATGCCATACAAAATGCAAAACTGTATAAAAAAATCCAAGGTTGCAAAAGATATGCCCCCAGATAAATAAATGCATATTGTTTTCCCCTTTTAAACAAAATATAAAAAAACAGACTGATACTTGCTTTATATAGATCCGTATTATTTAAAACCAGTGATCTTACGGTACCTCCATATGCGAGATAATCTTGGTATACAAAATTCGTAAATACACTCCCAAAGATTAACCCAATGATGATCCATAATCCTGAAAAGAATTTCTCTTTTTCCACAATTTTTTCCTCCTGTCATATCTTATGCAGTGCCTGTCTTTTATATTCTGTTTTCCTGATCTTGTCTTTTATTTCTCCATATTCAGATATCCAAGAACTCCTGAAATTGTTTTTGCATCAATAATCTTTCCAGAAAAGATCATATCTTTGATCTCATCGATTGTATATTCTTCTACATCGATAAATTCATCCTCATCCAAATGCTGTTTAGACAGCTTTAGATCAGTTGCAACATAAATCGGAATCTTTTCATCACAGAAACCGATGGCTGTGATCACGGTCATTAGGTGGGTCATTTTTCCAGCAATAAAACCTGTTTCTTCTTCAATCTCTCTTGTGACACACTCCAGAGGTGTTTCCCCGGGTTCAATTCCACCTGCCGGGATTTCCAGTGTTTCCTGATCAAGGGCATTACGGTATTGTCTTACAAGTAAGATCGTTCCTTTATCTGTAACAGGAACAACAGCTGCTGCCCCTTTATGTTTGACCAGATCCCATGTGACAACTTTGCCGCTTGGAAGTTTTACAATATCCTCATAAAATCCAACAACTTTTCCCTGATGTATCAGATGTTGTTCTAGTTTCTCGTATCCTTTCATAAAAAATCTCCTTTATTTATACTTTTGACACTCACGTTATAAATTGGAAAAAGCGATAGATTTCTCTATCGCTTCTTGTTATTTCGCATAGTCAACAACTCGTGACTCTCTGATCACATTGACCTTGATCTGTCCTGGATAATCCAGATTCTCTTCGATCTGGTTTGAGATATCTCTCGCCAGTAAGATCATATCATCGTCACTGATTTGTTCAGGAACTACCATAACTCGAATTTCTCGACCTGCCTGAATTGCAAAAGTTTTATCAACACCCTGAAAGGAGTCTGCGATCTCTTCCAGCTGTTTTAATCTTGTTGTATAACTTTCCAGTGTCTCGCTTCTTGCACCTGGACGTGCTGCTGAGATTGCATCAGCTGCCTGTACCAGACATGCGATCAATGATTCTGGCTCTTCATCCCCATGATGAGATGCCACTGCATTGATGACAATTGGATTCTCCTTATACTTCTTACACAGATTCACACCAAGTTCTACGTGAGAACCTTCTACTTCGTGGTCGATGGATTTACCAATGTCATGAAGCAGACCTGCTCTCTTGGCCATTCTCACATCGACACCGATCTCTGCTGCTAAAAGTCCGGATAACTGAGCAACTTCCATGGAATGCTTTAACGCATTCTGTCCATAGCTTGTACGGAACTTCATTCTTCCAAGAAGTCTGACAAGTTCTGGATGGATTCCATGAACCCCAAGTTCTAATGTTGCTGCTTCCCCTTCTTCGCGCATCATAGTTTCGACTTCTTTTGTAGCTTTCTCAACCATCTCCTCGATGCGTGCTGGATGGATTCTTCCATCCACGATCAATTTCTCTAAAGCGATTCTTGCGATCTCGCGTCGAACCGGATTAAAGCTTGACAGTACAACAGCTTCCGGTGTATCATCGATGATCAATTCAACTCCCGTAGCGTTCTCAATGGAACGGATATTACGTCCTTCACGACCGATAATCCTTCCTTTCATCTCATCGTTTGGAAGCTGTACCAGCGAAATCGTTGTCTCTGCCACATGATCAACTGCACACTTCTGAATTGCAGTTACCACATATTCCTTGGCTTTCTTTCGGGCATCTTCTTTCGCTCTTGTCTCCATTTCTTTGACATACATTGCTGTCTCGTGTTTCACATCTTCTTTTACTGCTGATAATAATTGCTCTTTTGCCTGATCAGAGGTCAACCCAGAAATTCTTTCCAGTTCCTGTAGATGTTTTGCCTGCAGTTCCTGCAACTGAGCTTTCTCTGTATCGATGTTCTTTTCTTTGGCTGTTAATGACTGTTCTTTGCGTTCCAGCACGGTTGCTTTCTTCTCGACAGTCTCTTCCTTAGAAAGAACTCTCTGCTCATACTTCTGCAGTTCTGCCCTGCGTTCTTTTGTCTCTTTTTCGAAGTCATGTCTCGCTTTTATAGTTTCTTCTTTTACTTCCAAAGAAGCTTCACGTTTCTTCGCATCTGCTGCTTTGATTGCTTCATCTATAATCTCTCTTGCTTTATCTTCTGCATTCCCGATCGTAATTTCCATTGCCTTCTTGCTTCTTGTATTCGCTACATAGGCAGATACCGGAACTGCGATAACCAGAGTTGCGATAATGGCTATAATAATACCAACCACAGGTTTCCTCCTTATTCAATTTTTTGTGTATTCATACTCATTTAATTTTATATGTTTTTAACATAAAAGTCAAGGAAGGGATACCTCTTCTGTTCGAATTATCATTGCTGTTTTTCCTTGGATCGTAAGTCCCCCTCCAAAATCAACGGAATCTCCTGTGATCAAATCAATCCCGCATCCTGCCTGAGCATCAAAATGTGCTGTAAATTCGCCATCACCACAGTTCATTGCAAAAATGATGCGGTCTTCATTCGTTCTTCTCTGGAATACAAGAACATCTGGTGCGATCGCTAATTGTAAGTAATCACCGTATTTTAAAGCTGGTGATCCAGCTCTTACTTTGCCAATTTGTGCGATATAGTTTGTTAATTCATTTTTCTACTAAATCTTCTTTATGGATTCTTGGACGCAGGCTGTCATCACTTCCCTGTTCTTTCTTCCTTCCATTCCCCATTCACTTCCATAGTAAACACCCGGAACTCCTGGCATCGCAAATTCCATTGCATAGATCAATGGTAAATGCTCTTTATCCTCTAACTGACTTGCGATTCTCTCCACATCATGGTTATCTACAAAATTATATAATGGAAGTCCTTTGTACAACGTCCATTCTTCTGGTCCAAACTGACGGTTTAGGGAATATCCGATCTCATGCATATTGTGTGTATTGAAACTTGAATACAAACCTTTATAACATTCATAATTTGTCACAGAATCCAACAGCTCTGGATTCACAAGCTGTGTGTAATCACCATGAAGCATTTCTCCGATCATCAAAAATTCTGGTTTCTTGCTGTGAACAAAGTCAACCAACACTTTCATGAAATTGCGGTTTAACATATAAGCAACATCCAGTCTTAATCCATCAATCCCTAATTTATCGATCCATATTCCGACAGATTCTAATAAATAATTTCTAACCTGTTCGTTGTCAAGATTTAATTTGACCAGTTCAAAATGTCCTTCCCATCCTTCGTACCAGAATCCATCATCATAGCAGCTATTCCCATCAAAATTAATATAGAACCAATCTTTATATGGAGAATCCCATTTCTTTTCTCTCACATCTTCAAATGCAAAGAACTCTCTTCCGACATGATTAAATACCCCGTCTAAGATCACCTGGATTCCTTCTTCATGCATGGCATCACACATCTTTTTAAAGTCTTCATTGGTTCCAAGTCTCTCATCGATCTTCTGATAATCTTTTGTATCATATCCATGATCACTGGATGAAAATACAGGTGAAAAATATACTGCATTCATTCCTAATTTTTTAATATGTGGAATCCAGTCTATCATCTCGAGAATTCCATGAGATGGCTGCCCATCTGTTAATGCTCTTAGTGGAAACACTTGATAAATCATTAATTCGTTCATTTTCATAGTCTCTTTTCCTTTCTGTCACTCTGTGCTTTTTAACGATTCAACCATATCAATCTTCTTCAATTGGAAATACACGAAGGCATTTACAAGAATCGAAAAAGCGATTGTTAGTAAAATACTGTAAATATAGCTTTGCACATAAATCTGCCTTCCAAACATGATCAAGTCAACTTCTGTTGTGAAGATTACGTATTTGTGTAAAATAATTCCTAAAACAATTCCTGCGATTGTTCCAAGGATCGTTAAAAGGATATTCTCTCGATACACATACGCTCCGACTTCACCGTCATAGAATCCAAGAACTTTGATCGTTGCAAGTTCCATTCTACGCTCGGAAATGTTAATGTTATTTAAGTTATATAATACCACAAATGCAAGAAGTCCTGCAGATACGATCAGAACAACCACCACAATATTTAAGTTATTGACCATATCTGACATTGTCTTCTCATCATCGGCACAAAAATGCAGTGTTGAGGCTTCATCTCTTGCAAGAATCTGTTTTCCATTTTCCTGCATCTTTTTCTTAGATATATTCTTTTCAATACAATATATACCTGTCGTTTGTGCTTTTTTATGATACAGTTTCTCATAAAGTTTTGGTGTCATGTAGACTTTATGCTGCATGTAATTTTCTGTGATCTGACTTATTTTTGCCGTGATCTGTTTATCTCCAGACCGTTGGATCTTGATCGAATCTCCTTTTTTCACACCAAGCAGGGTACGCTGCCTTTTCTGTTAAGATGATCCCATCATCATCTAACTGATACTTTGTTTTACTCTTTCGATCCTGAAGGCTGATATAGCCATTCAGATCTTTTTTGGACATTGGCTGGATCATCGTTGCATCCTGCTTTTTCCCATTAGCACGGATCGTCACTGCAGATTCGCTTACTTCTATCAAATCTGTCATATGTTCTTGTTTCTTTGCATACTGGATCAGATCTTCTTTCTTTGTCTCGCTGATCCCGTCTTTGTGTGTGATCGAGAAATCATAAGTAATGATCTCCCCATACTGCTTTTCTGAGATTGCTGAAATCGAATCTTTGATTCCAAATCCTAAGAGTAATAATGCCATACATCCGCCGATTCCAAAGATCGTCATAAAGAATCTCTTCTTGTAGCGGAAGAGGTTTCGCATCGTTGCTTTCCAGATAAAACTTAATCGTTTCCAGATAAATGGAATCCGTTCTAACAAAATCCTTTTTCCTTCTTTTGGAGCAACTGGACGCATTAGCTGTGCAGGTTTTTCTCTTAATTCTTTATAACATGCAGATAATACTGCTAAAACAACAACTCCAACCGCCAGTCCACCTGCCATCACAGAATATTCGATCTCTAATGGCGTATAGACAGCTCCCAGTCCTGTATACATCATTTTATAAGCGTTAATGATGATCCATGGAAGCAGTTTTTCACCGATCACTGCCCCTAGAATACTTCCACTAAGCGTTGCTGCGAGGGCATAGGTCACATATTTCATTGCAATATGAACTCCACTGTATCCCAATGCTTTCATCATACCGATCTGTGTTCTCTGCTCTTCGACCATACGTGTCATCGCTGTTAAGCTTACCAGTGCTGCAACTAAGAAAAAGATGACCGGTACCACTCGTCCTAACGCTGCAATCCTGTCTGCTTCCTGTCCGTATTCCACATAAGACTGCATCTTCTCACGGTTTAAGACATACCATTTCCCTTTCTTGATATCCTTAACATCCTGTCTGGCATCTGCAATCTTCTGCTCGGCTTCCTTGAATTTCTTTTCTGCTTTCTTTCTTGATCTCTTTAATTTTTTCTCCCCAGATGAAAGTTTCGATTCTGCTTTTGCAATCTTTTTTTCTCCGGAGGTGATCTGTTTTCTTGCTGATACTAATTTTGCTTCATTTGTTTTGATCGTTTGCTTTGCTTTCTTTAGCTCGCTGCTTTTTTGATCCACGGTTGTTTCAGCCTTTGCAATCTTTGTCTTTGCCCTGCTGATCTGTTTTTCCCTACATTGATCTTGCTTCTTGCTGTCTTGATCTGTTCTTTTCCTGCATTAATCTGTGCTAAGGAAGCTTTCGCTTCTTCCTGTGAGATCATTCCAGCCTGCATGGCACCCTGAATCTGCTGTTCTTTTGTCTGTAAGTTCTTCTCCTGTGTCTTTAGCTTTGCCTCCTGTGTTTTTAATTCTTTGCTTTTCGACCGAATTGTTTGTTTCTGTGTCTTTAACTGCTTTCTGGCATTCTGAATCTGTCTGATCCCTGACTGATACTGAGCTTTTGCATTCTTGATCTGCTGCTCTCCATCAGAGATCTCTTTCTTGCTTTTCGCTAATTTTGCTTTGGAATCTTTGATCTTTTGTCTGGACTTCTTTAGCTTTTTCTCGGCCTGATCTAGTTTCTTATATGCTTTTTTCGTTCTTTTTTGAATTTCTTTTCTTTCTTGTCGATCTTCTCTTCGGCTTCTTTCTGAACAGATCTTAACCGTTTCTCATTTTCTATTTTGGAAATATCTTTGATCTCTTCTTCCAGCTGTTTTACTTTGTTTTTGTAAGCATCACTGTAGGCTCTCTCTTGCTTCGCTCCCTTCGCAGTCAGATAAACTTCTGTATAGATATCTGAGGAAAATTCTGATGGTTGCACCACAATAAAGCCTGACAATGTTCCCGTTCCAATGCCAGTGCTTCCTCTGGATCTTGAAAGATATTCTGATGAACTTCCGATTCCTGTGATCTTATAGGTTGTATCTTTCAGAGTATCCTTAAGATCATCTTCATTTCCAGAAGATAAATTTAAAACATCCCCTGTTTTCAGATCATTTTGCTGGGCATACCATTCATCTACCAGACATTCTCCCGATGCTTGTGGAAGTTTTCCATCTATGATCGTTATCTGGTTTAATTTATCAGTCTTCCCCATAACTTTGATCGCATGTTCTTCGTCACTTCCCTGCTTCCTTGCAATCACATCTATAGAATGTCCTCCTTCGACCGACTGCACATTTTTTAACTTCCGAAGGGCTGTCAGATTCTCTTCTGAAATCCCAAGTGTTCCCATGACTTTGACATCCATCAGCCGACTTCCATCAAATTGGTGGTCTGCTGTGATATGCATATCTTTTTGTGTCACACGGATTCCTGAATAGAATGCAACGCCCAGTACAACGATAAAAAAGATTGATAAAAATCTCGGAAGGGTTCCTGTGATCGTTCTGTATATATCTTTATGTAATGCCGTTTTCTTCATACGCATTTCCTACCATTCAATCGTCTCCACCGGCTGAGGGTGTTCGTTTATCGTAATGTTGCTGATCTTTCCGTTCTTCATCTCGATCACACGGTCTGCCATCGGTGCGATCGCAAGGTTATGTGTGATCACAACCACTGTTTTTCCTTTCTTGTGACAGGTATCCTGCAATAATTTTAAAATAGATTTTCCTGTCTGATAATCCAGGGCACCAGTTGGCTCATCACAGAGCAAGATCTTTGGATTCTTTGCCAATGCACGTGCAATAGAAACTCTCTGCTGTTCCCCACCAGATAACTGCGCAGGGAAATTATTTAGACGGTGTCCAAGTCCCACATCTTTTAATACTTCTTCTGCTTTCAGAGGATTCTTACTGATCTGAAGTGCCAATTCTACATTCTCTATTGCAGTAAGATTGGGCACCAGATTGTAAAACTGAAATACAAATCCTATGTCATCTCTTCGATATCCTGTCAGTTGTTTTTTATTCCATTTGGAGATATCTTCTCCATCAATATAAACAGCGCCACTGGTCGCAGTATCCATACCTCCTAAAATGTTCAAAACGGTGTTTTTCCTGCACCACTGGCGCCAATGATCAAGGCGAACTCACCCTGATCCACCGTAAAATCGATCCCATCTACGGCTTTGGTGATTACCTCTCCTGTCTGATATATTTTCTTTACATTTTCTAACCGAATCAACTCCATAAATATGTTCTCCTTTACGTACAATTTTAACATATTTTCATTGATTCGACTAGTCTGCTACTTAAACTGATTTAATGATTCATCATATTCGTATCCGATCATGGAAAGCTTTTGTTTTACTTCATTTTGATCGAGATCGAGTGACTTACACAGGTCTTCGTATGAATCGTAAAAATCTCGTAATTGTGTATTGATGTAGCTTAATAACATCACTGGGTCTTTTGGTATCATGTCTGTCTCCTAATGTCTTTGTCTTTATAAAATGTTATTTAAAAAATTGGTTGTAGACCCGCCATTGTTGATCAGTGATGATAAAACAAACTCTTTCAAAACAAAATATGATATGAATGTTGCGACCAATATAGTGATCAACACAACATACGCAATCATATCTTTCTTCGTATTCGGATAGCTCATCATTGCAACGATCATATAGATCATCCCAAGGACTCCTCCAACTACAATGATAAGAATCGCGAACTGATACATTCCTAAAAACAATCCTAAAATTCCAAGGATCCATCCTAGACTTAATCCCAAAGATCTCATTCCTGCGATCTGACAGCTTTGAAACCAATTGATATCCGCTTCTGCCATCGCTTTCATTAATCCCATGACAAGTGCTGCGATCACAAGTGATACGATGATCGCAATAATGATCCCATATCCAAAGAATCCTCCAAGTGAAGGTGTCTGTGCTGCCGTTCTTGATGTTCCGAAAACACTGTTGATCCCGCTCATTGTTGCGGATACGATCTTCTGTAACAGAACATATAGATATAAACCTGTTAAGACTGCTTCAATTCCCATCAGGATCAATCCGTTTTTACTGTCCTTGTCTGATACAGCTTCCACAAATCCTGTACTTGGATGTTTGATCATCTCTAGTGCCTGTGTAAAGAAATTCTTTGCTTTATCTTTTACTTCTTTCTGTACAGATTCCTGCATATCATGTACTGGCTGCTGTGTCTGTGTACAACTGCATGGCTGACCATCGATCAGTCTTCTTCCACATTTGGTACAAAACTTTGCCATAAATATATTCTCCTTTTCTTCTCTCATCATAGCATCTAATAATAATAGTATGAAACGCTGTCGATCACCCATTTTCCATTCTTCTTGAGCATCTTGGCCACACCGTTGATCGTACAGGTTTGTTTCTCATAGGACCCTGTCCATCCATTTTTATATTTGTAGCCTCTTGTTCCCTGAACTGCTACTGGGATTCCATCTGCGACTGTATAGTAAGATGATGTTGCATCAACAGCCTGACATTTTGTTAATTTTACATTGCCTAACGCTTTCGCATCCTGTCCATAATAATAAATATATCTGCACAGACTTGTTCCATAAGAGTTTGCTTTCTGATCCGATGTAAAATAAGATGTCAATCCTGAATTTCCAAGATTTCTGATCTTTGCTTCTGTGATCTTTGGAAGATAATTTTTTAGCTCTTTCGCTGCCTCTGCTTTGGCTGAATCAGAATATTTGATCTTGCTTAATGGATTTTCTTCTCCTGTTTTAAATGTGTAACTTGTCTGATCAAACAAGCCGTCTGCTCCATGAAATGTGATCTTATGTGTTCCTTCAAACATCCTTGTATAATATGTATTTCCCGAAGTATTTTCTGGAACTTTCGCTGCGATCCCATCAACTTTCACTGTCACTCCTGGCATTGTAAATAATTTCACAGTCTTGATCGTTGCTGAAGTATCTGTGATACTTGTCACCTCATATTTATCAAAGAATAAGAAATTCTTCTTTGCTGATTTTGCTACATGGATCGTTATCGTGTCTGAACCTTTTTCGTCTGGTAGATGTACTGTCCTGCATAAGTTCCATATTCCGTATATCCTCCAGTTGGTGCAGATAATGTCTTTGTCTCACTTTGTTCCATAGTCTGCTCATAGGCTTCTTGATTGATAAATGTATCTTCTTCAAAATTATACAGATCATAGATCTTTGACCATCTTTGGCTGTTATAATCTTTGACAAATTGATTCGCTGCTGATTCTGGACTGCTTTTTTATTTCCAAGATAGAAAATGCTGCGATCAATACAACCAAAACTGCAATTTCTGCTATGATGATCTTCTTTGCTTTATCACTAAATCCTGCTGCTGTTCTTACTGATTCTGACTGTGGAGCCGCTTCTTTTTTTACAGGCTCTGATTCTGGTACCTCCGTGTGCTCAATCTTAGCTCCACATTCTCCACAAAACAGATCGTCGTCTTTTACTTCACTTCCACAATTTGGGCAAAACATGCTTCTTCATCTCCCTTCTTTATCTAAGTCCGCGTTTCTTTAATTCTGCTGCCATGGTATCAACATTCTTTTTCTCATATTTGTTCAAAGAAATATCATTCTGATCGTCCACGGTTCCAACATACCATTCTTTTCTCTCAAAACGCTCTTTATTCTTCTTCTTAGTGAATTTTAACCCATGTCTTGCATAAACCTCATTCACTGCATATTGAAGTTCTTCATCAGATAATTTCTTTACGGAAGATTTGCTTACGTAAGAAGTGTCTGCATCTGGGAAAATATATCCATCATCCGCATCCATTACATTGCTTGCTGTATTATTTTTTGCAGCTGTTGTTGCTTCTTCTGTAACTTCTTCTGTTGTTGTTTCCTGTGTTGTTGGCTGCTCTGTTGTCATATTGTCTCCTGATTCCCCTGCATCTTCTTCAGATACAGATTCACCCGCATCAGATTCACCGACATCATCACTTCCATTACCGTTTGATTCTTGTTGTACGGCATTTTTTAAAGATGATGATTGCCCATTATCACTGTTTCCACTCGTGATCATCATAGCGATCAGTGCTATGGCTACGACTGCGATCACCACTCCTAAAGAAATGATGATCTGTTTTTCATTTTTCTTCATTCTTTTCTCCTCTTCTCTCGTAATACCGGTCAACACCATCTGCAATTCCTTCTGCAAGCATTGATTGATAATGATTGTCCGATAACTTCTGGTCTTCCTCTGGATTGGACATAAATCCCATTTCAACGATCGTCACTGGAATCTTACTCCAGTTGATCCCTGTCATCTCATCTGTCTGCGTTACACCGCGGTTCACTGCCCCGGTCCTTCTGCATAATGTACTTACCACACATTCTGAGAGTTCCTGACTATCTGCCGCGATCGATCTGCAATATGGATTCGATAATGTCGGACTCATTGTCAACGCCCCATTTGCAGACTGAGAATCTGCACTATTGCAATGAATCCTTAATAAAATATCTGAACCACTTTCATTTGCCATAAGAGCACGCTTTTTATTGCTGAGTGACACATCATTCGTCTCACGGATCATATATACGTCATATCCTCTCGCGATCAATGCACTTTTTAGCTTTAACGAAACTTCCAAATTCACCTGATATTCTGCTCGTTTTGTGACAACACCTTCGGTTCCTGAGGATACCATCGGTTTTGTCTTATCAGAACCAGGTCCGATCGCTTCTTTTTCACTCATCTGTTTCTTTTGGTGTCCTGCATCGATTGCGATCTTTATACGATCTTCCTGTTGTTTTTGATTGTTCCTGATCAACCGTTACTTTCTATTCTTTTTTTGTGTTGTCTTTTGCTTGATGATCTCTGTTCTTTTTTCTGTCGTTGGTTTTGGATGATTTTCACTGATCATTTCATCATCATTGCTGCATCCAGCACAGAAAAACAAAGGATCATACATAAGATCATGATCTTCCATATCTTTTTCATACCTTTTATCCCTCTCATTTATAATACTGCAGTTGTTCTATGGCTCTACAACATGAAGCTCTCCTGTCACAGAATCCATAACATATCCAGATATCTTCACATCTTTTGGGATCAATGGATGTTTTCTCAACATTTCCACAGAATCTTTTACAGAACTTTCCACACAGTCAAATCCTTCCAGCCATGTATCAAAATCAATACCACAATGACGGATCAGCTCAATCTTCTCCTCATCGACTCCTCGATCCATCATATGTTTTATCATCATATCACTATTAATATGCTGTACTCCACAGTCAGTGTGTCCAATGACCATGACTTCTTCAATCCCAAGTTCAAAGATTCCGACTAAAACACTTCGTACCACACTTCCGAAGGCATGACTTACTACCCCACCAGCATTCTTGATGATCTTCACATCTCCATTCCTGATCCCAAGGGCTGCCGGCAAAAGTTCTGTCAACCTTGTATCCATACAAGTGATGATTGCGATCTTCTTGTCTGGATATTTGCTTGTCTTGTATTGTTCATACTTCTTTTCTTCTACAAATTCTTTGTTATATTTTAAGATTTCATCTATCATAACTTCTACTCCCTACCTCAATGTAATATCTGCCGTTTTTCCCTTGCAGGCTTTTAAATAATCTTCGGTCGTAAGTTCAATCTGGATTCCATTTTTACCGCCGCTTACAATAATCTTCTCCTGTGCATTGGCACTTTCATCAAGCACTGTTGGATAGTCTTTCTTCATTCCGATTGCTGTACATCCACCGCGGATATATCCTGTGATCTTGTTGATATCCTTGACATGGATCATCTCCACAGACTTCTCACCTGCTGCCTTCGCTGCTTTCTTAAGATCTAATTCCTGATCGATCGGAATGACAAATACAAAATACCCTCCACCTTTTCCTTCAGTCACGAGGGTTTTAAATACTCTTTCATATGGTTCATTTAACATATCTGCGATGGTAATTCCATCAATAAATTCTTTACATTCATAACGATGTACTTCAAATGGGATCTTTGCTCTCTCAAGCATCCGCATTGCATTTGTTTTTGGTTCTTTCTTTGCCATCTTATAATGTCCTCCTTACTGATCGTTTTATCTGGCAAAATTTACTTTTGACATTCTCATCATATTTTACCTTGCAAATACTCCATAGATCAAAGAAACATAACATGCAAAATCTCCGATTCTTTTTCTTTGATATCCAAGTTCTTCTCTCCATTTTGCTTCTTTGCCATGCTCTTTTGTATATGCTGCCAATTCATCTAAAGAATGGATCACGCTATCGTGCATCACTGTCCTGTCATCATTGCTTCTGTCTGTCTTCGGTGTGATCTTCCAATGTGCGCGGAGGCTTCCATAATCGATCATACAATGAAGTGCATGATCCCATAACTTGTCATAGATCTCATCTTCTTCAAGATTCTCTTCTAACAGTTCTTCATAAACCTTCATCGCCTGCTCAAATTCAAGATCATCTGGCATTTTTAGATAATTCTCATATATAAAATCTTTCTGCATAATGGCCTCCTTTATTTCTTTGGCATACATTTTTACACTACTTGTGCACATTATATCATATTTTCTCATATAGTGAGAGTAAAAGATCTTCCGAGGATATTTTTATGCCAGAAATACAAACTAACAATCTTGTCGATCGTGGACAGTTAAAAATACAGGTAACTTCAAGACAAAGAGCCGTCCCAATCCCTAACGCTACGATCGAGATTTCTTATACTGGTGATCCTGATTCTGTTCTTGAGACTGTATCTACTGATGAAAATGGGCAGACACCTGTCGTTGACCTCCCTGCTCCTCCCGTGGAATACAGCATGTCTCCGAGTGAAAATCAGCCTTATTCTGAATATAATCTAAAAATACATTCTGATGAATATAAACCTGTCACGATCTCAGGTGCACAGATTCTTTCTGGTGTGGAAGGCCTGCAGCCTGTTTCCATGATTCCTGAAGAAACCCACACTCCAACAGAAGAACACCCGATCGTGATCGGTCCGCATACCTTATGGGGTAATTACCCTCCCAAGATTGCGGAATCTGAGATCAAGCCAGTCAACGAAAGTGGTGAGATCGTTTTAAGCAGGGTTGTGATTCCTGAATATATTATTGTTCATGATGGTCCTGTCGGTGATAAAACTGCGCAGAATTATTATGTTCGCTATAAAGATTACATCAAAAATGTTGCCGCCTGTGAGATTTATTCCACTTGGCCAAGGGCAACGCTTGAAGCAAATATTCTTGCGATCATGTCATTTACTTTGAATCGTGTGTATACAGAATGGTATAGAAATAAAGGGCATGATTTTACGATCACATCTTCTACAGCTTATGATCATAAATTCATTCCTGGAAAGACAACTTATAATTCTATTAATACGATCGTTGATGAAATTTTTGCAGATTATCTGTCTCGTCCGAATGTGAGACAGCCGATCCTTACGCAGTATTGTGATGGAAAGAAGGTGTCTTGTCCCGAATGGATGACACAGTGGGGTTCTAAATACTTAGGTGATCAGGGATATGCTCCGATTGAGATCTTGAGATATTATTATGGAGAGAGTATGTACATCAATACCGCAGAACAGATTTCAGGAATTCCTTCTTCCTGGCCGGGATATGATCTGACGATCGGCAGCAGAGGAGATAAGGTTCGACAAATACAACAACAATTGAATCGTATTGCTAAAGATTATCCTTCTCTGCCTACGATCGCTGTGGATGGTGTTTATGGAGAATCTACTGCGAATGCTGTTCGGAAATTCCAGAATATTTTTGGACTTGCCACAGACAGGAATTGTTGATTACCCCTATTGGTATAAGAT
>ENA-OQOA01000366-OQOA01000366.1-human-gut-metagenome-genome-assembly--contig:-NODE-366-length-21366-cov-6.095343_pt1 | contig 21366 bp, 26 predicted proteins | sample MGYA00242633_ERZ504888 | MGnify/ENA primary metagenome ERZ504888 (study PRJEB26092, sample SAMD00036372) | human gut metagenome | host: Homo sapiens | study: EMG produced TPA metagenomics assembly of...
ACAATCCCAAAACCAAGATCCCACTCAAAATCCTTGTAAATAAATTTATGATTTCTGCATATTCATTCAAGCGTGTTACGATAGTAATAATAAAAATCACTTCCAGAAGAATGCAGATTATGGAAAAACACAGCCGTTTTACCCCATTTTTTGTTTTTGCTTTGCCCTCTAAAGTATCTTGTTTCATATATATTCCACCTTCCTACTTGCTCAGTTTTCTCCCTAAATTTCGTGGAACATACCAATTTTGTCTTTTATTCTCTGCATTTCATTATCTGCTTCAATGATAGCTCTTGCAGAATGAAGTAATTCTTCACTTATCTCATCATAGCCAGGCATTTCTTCAATTCCTTTTTTATAGCGAAGTTGATGTTCCAATGTTGCCCAGAAATCCATACCATTGGTTCGAATCTGTAATTCTACACGCATAGGTGTTTTACCCTTAGCAAAAAATACTGGTATTTCAACAATCATATGATAGCTTCGATAACCATTCGATTTTGGATTTTTTATATAATCTTTTATTTCAATAACTTTAATATCATCCTGTTGGGTAATCAAATCTGATATCATATAAATATCGTCAATAAACGCACAAACTATTCGAACGCCTGCTACATCATTGAGATATGTCTGTATATTTTCTGTTGTAAATTCATATCCCATCTTCTGCAGTTTATCGTAAATACTATTGGGCTGCTTAATTCTTGTTTTTATAAAAGAAATAGGATTTCGATTGTTCTCAACTGAAAATTCATCATCCAAAACCTCAAGTTTAGTTTGTATCTCCCGAATAGCACAACGATACATCATCATTAAATTATAAAATTTTGTAGCATTATTTAAAAACTGTAGTGATTCCGGACTGTTCATCCTGAGTTTTTTTACTTCATCTTTTGTCATGGAACTTTCCTTTCTACCTCATCCCTGATTTCAAAACATTATTTATTTTGATAGTTGATTCGTTCTCCTTGAATTACTGGATAACAAATCATTTTATCACTATCCAGATTTTCTACATGCATATCTACTGCACTGATCTGATGGTTTTCATAAGTATTGTAATAATAAATACCTTTTGTAACATTACAACACGACGTATACAATGTGATTTCATATTTTCCATCCGCTACTTCGCAACATCCTCGTTGCTGATCCACAGATCCGAGAATGTGGAAGAATTGGCTAACGCTTTCTTCCTCTGATTCACCTGAAATTGCATTTACCTTTGTAAAAGCTACACGTACAAAGCGTGAGGAAGATGAGAGATCTCCCGGAAGACCTAATCCTCCCATACCTCTACTATATGCATCAAGAGCCAAATTTTCGCAGAAAGTATTTCTGGGCTGTTTAGGAGATAAATACATATAATTATTTAGTTGAAACATCTGCTGTGGAAATGGCGGATTATTCGTAAGCACTCCTACTGGATTGTCATAAATATGCAAACCATCTGACATAGATTCTACCGTAATTGACTCATTCTCATCAGAAATGATCCAGTGTAATTGTGCTAATGGTAATTGCTCGCTGAAAGGAGTATTAACAATATTAATTCGTTCAAGAAGCTCGCGAACTTCAACTAAAGAAGAACACTGGCTTAAAATCCACGGAATAAATTCAAACTGTGCAATATTTTCCACATCTGACTTAATCGCGGCATAAACAGCATTTCCGACAAAATTCAGTCCTGCCATTGCCACTCCTTTTTCATTCATAGCATCATAATACAAAGGATAATCCTCTGCAACATGAGCCATTCCAATAATTGCATAATGATTTTTCATATCGCCAACATGGCGAAAATTAAACGCATAATTACGTGGTGTAATTACTATCTGATCACCATAAGAGAATTCATAATCGAGGGTTCGTCCAAAGTAAAAATCTTTTGTTTTATAAGTTGCTGCTGTACACATGATCGTTTATCCTCCTAAATAGATTGAAATATGTCAATGAGTTTTTTCTTGAACAATAGTATAGCACAATCTTTTATTCTGTTCCAACTTCATACATGATCATAACATGTAAACTTTAAACTATTTTCCTAGATTATTTCTCCATCAGTTTTTCAAACCAGGTATCCATAGCTAGGATGAATTGACCTACGTCTGGCAATTCTTGCAGCATTTCGTTTAGGGTTTTGTGCTTCACATATTTCTGCACATACACCCAACAGGCAACGCTACTGGCTTCTGATACAATGTCAGCTATGGTTTTGCGCATAAGCTCTTCAAATTCAGCAATTTCTTCTTTTGGGACAACATCATACAGTGTTGGTGCCTGATGACTTAATTTTACTCTATTTTCATTTGCATCTTTAAGCAGATTCTTAACTTTTTCTCTTGAATTCTCCGGTACTTTCAGGTACTCCCACATAAATGCTACCACATCGGATGGTGTGTCTTTTTTAGTGGTGGTAACTGAATATAATCATTGTTTTCGCTCATTTTCATATCCTCCTCACGATATAATAAAATCAATAATACGTTCTCTTGTCATGTCCAGGACAGTGTCCACGAATACTCCTGCAAACAGGATCAGATACAGAATTACACTCAGCGAAAATAGAAATGCAACCTGTACCCAGTCATGATAACAGTATGCAGTCGCTATAATCAACAAAGTGAATATAAACCCAAGGATCCCTCTGACAACCGCATAAGTCTGTACTGTCATCTTCACTGCCAGGCCGATCACAAAAAGAATCAGCCATACCGGCAGTAATAATATCTTCCCAGCAAGTTTTAAAATAAACATGTACACCTCCTATCTTACCAGTCCTGGCATATCATGGTTCACCTCTGCCTGATAATACCCGTTCATCGTTGACGGTGCATTAAACAGGGTTGCTAATAAATATTTCTTGATGTTCTTCACCTTTGTGGTGTTACCACGCATACAGTGTAAGACATACTCTATATGTGAATAGGTCAGCATCAGAAATTTTTTCTTCACCAGTGATGCCGGATACCAGTTGCTGGCAATCAAGATCTTGTCATTTTTACACATCACAGTTTCTACGATCAGGTTCACGATTTCATCTACCTGTCGCATATCGTCATGATGGGTTACTTCCAGTGATTCATAATCAATGGTCTCTTTGACAAGGTTTTCATAAGCCTGATAATCCTCAGAGCGGTTATCGCTATCAAATCTTTTCTCATCCACAGATATGATATGATTAGATTTATTATCATTCATTTCAGTATCACTAAGATTAGTATTATTAGGGTTTGAAATGTAAACTTCTTGAAGTTTGTTTTCGAGACTTCTAGAAGTTTGATTTTGGGACTTCATGAAGTTTGAATTGTAAACTTCTGTAGATTCCTCATTTTCCACAGAAGTTTGTTTTTAAACTTCTTTAATTCCTCTCCAAATTTTTCTCATCTGTTTTCTCAGGCATAAAGGTTTTCACGTAGATAACGTTCACCTTTCCAAATCCCTGTCTGCGTTTCTCAATCAGACCAATTCCTGTTTCGTCATCCAGTTCTCTCATGGATTTAATGGCTTTATTTCTGCCACAGTTCAGTAATTCCATGATATCTTCGATGGAAAAGTAGATATATGCTCTGTTTTTGTCGTCAAACCACTGATTCTTGATGGAAAGAGACATTCGATCCAACATCAGTCCATATAAAATTTTAGCATCGCTCGATAAATCTTTAAAATAACTGTCTGTAAATAATGCTTTTGGTATGCGGTAGAAGCTGAACTGATCAGCTTCGGTACCGTAAAAATAATTAAATGTCATTTTTTTCTCCATAGTTTCCTCCTTTCATTTTCTGCTAAGAAGTCCTCTTTTTAAACTTCTTTGACTTTGTTTTCTTAGCTTTTTTTATCCTTAACAGGACTGTTCCTGCATCCATTTTTCTAATAATGATTCAATCACCTGCTCCATATCTTTGGCTGTATAATCATCTGGAAAATACTTTGTTAGTTTCTTTTCTGAGAAGGTGAGAGACCGGGATATCTTCTTTGCCATCACACAGTTATTAAAAATCGATAACATCTGGATCTGATTGATTGGTCCATCATTCAGCTGATTTCTGAGTGCTGCACTCTGCTTTGGCTTAATAAATCCAGTGTCACTAATATATTCGTAAATCCATTCTTGTACTTCCTTATCGATGTAGGAGATATCTATGGCAACCGTGAACTGAAGCTTCTTGCTATCTACCAGATCAAGAAGTTCCGGAATTAACTCTGTCAGTCGAATGTAACGCTGAATCTGTTTATAACTTTCACCTGTCCCATCCGCAATTGCTTCCGTTGTTCTTTTGAACTTTGGGACATTTTGTCCCAAAGTCAAGTCTGTTCGAGAACCTTGGTGTTTCATGGCCTCTTGTTTCATTTTGTAAGCAAAAGCTTTCTCACTCGGCAACAGTTCCTCTCGCTGAATGTTAGCGTCCACCATAGCCACAATGGCATCATCATCCGATAATTCTCTTACGATTGCCGGAATAGTCGTAAGTCCTGCAAGCTGTGCTGCATGCATTCTTCTATGGCCGGATACCATTTCATATTCTTCATTTTCATCCATGCGAAGCAGTACCGGTGTCAGCACTCCATTGATCTTTACGCTTTCTACCAGGTCCTGCATCTTTTCATCATCCAGAACCTTGAACGGATGATTCTTAAACGGATGGATCTTACTGATCTCTATCTCCATTGCTGACTCTTCATTTACCACACCAAGCAATTCATCAATACTAGCCAGTTTAATCTTTTCGCCACTTCTATTTTTCATTATTCAAAACCTCCTGTGTCAATTTCATATATGCCTCAGCAACTTTTCCTTTCGGACAGTGCATGTAGATACTTTTTCCCTCTGCACTGGTCTCAGCTGCTTTTACGGACATCGGAATCACATTTTCAAATACTTCTATCTGGCTTCCGTAGGTTGTATGTACTCTCGATGCAATGTCCCTTGCGTAATTGGTTCTAAAATCTACCATAGTCAGGAGAATGCCCTCAATCGCCAGTTTCCGGTTCAGCCTTTTCTTTACTGTAAGAATGGTCTTGATCAGCTGCTGAAGTCCTTTCACCTGCAGATATGCGGCCTGTACAGGTATCAGCACGGAATCGGAAGAGACCAGTGCATTGATTGTCATCATACCAAGGCTTGGCATACAGTCGATCAGGATATAATCGTATCGGCATCTTATCGCATCGATATATTCTTTCATGATCATTTCTCTGCTCATAACATTTCCCATCGTTACTTCCAGTGCGGAAAGCTCAATATTTGCCGGGAGAAGATCTACATTTTCCTGGTGATGTAAGATCCCATCTTCCAAAGAGATTTCTTCTTCGTTGATGACATCCATCATGATCGTTGCCAGTGTGATGCGAAGATCATCCGGTTCCTCATATCCAAGACTTGCGGTTAAACTTCCCTGTGAATCCGCGTCGATCAGCAACACTTTCTTACCTTCTCTTGCCAGTCCAATGCCTACATTTACGGTTGTGGTGGTCTTTCCGACGCCACCTTTCTGGTTTACTACGGATATAACTTTACACATGATTGCTTCCTCCTTTAACTTTCCCATGATTCTTTTTTCCATAATTTTAGTAGTGCCAATATTTCCCGTTTCATCATTGCCGGTGTATAGGAATTCGGAAAATACTTATGTAGCTGTTCGTTTGTGAAAGCTACTCTTGTGATTTCACCCTTTTTCACTTCACACATGATTTCTTCCATCTTTTCCAGTGACAACTGCTTTTCTTTACTCAGTTGCCGGATTCTCTGGGCCTGTGAGAGTGACGGGATTGCCTGTGCATACTCCATTGCTACAAGCAGTTCCTTTTGCTCTTTTTCACTTAATGCAGCTATCTCTACAGCCGGACAAAAAGAAATAATCTCATCATCCAGTTTCTGCAGCATTTCCGGTATCAGTTTTGTCAGTGAGATATAACGCTGCACTTGTTTTGGGCTATCACCACAATCCTCGCTGATAATCTCTATCGCCCGCTTTCTTGGTGTTTTGTGGTCAACTTGGCTCTTTTTTCAACCATTTTTCTTTTTAATACGTCATTCTTCAATTTGTAAGCAAAAGCTTTTTCACTGTAGCTGATCCGTTCTCTGTGAAGATTAGAATCTACCATGCTTAAAATGGAATCATCTTCACTTAATACCCGGATGATCACCGGTACTTTTCGGTATCCCAGTTTCTCCGCAGCATGTTTTCTTCTGTGGCCGGATATGATCTCATAGTATCCATCCGGTACCGGTCTGACGATCAGCGGATTTAATATTCCATACTTCTCAATGCTTTCCTGCAGAAGAAACATTTCCTTATCATCTTTCACCTGAAACGGATGCTCTTTGAACGGTCGAAGACGCTCAATCTCAATTTCTATGATTCTTTCTTCGTTTTCTTCTGATTGTCTGTTTGGCTCAGTCATCTTGACTCCTTTCCTCCAGGATTCAGGATACTAAAAAATGCCTGCCTGGAACTTTTATAGATAGTAAAGTTCCAAACAGACATTGCTGTTTGACCATTAGCTGTAGCTAATAGAATCGAATACTGTTTCAGCTAATTTATGTTTGCAGGTTTGGGAGAGATTGTTTCTTTTCCCGCCTTTTCTCTGATTTACATCCCCGAATAAGGGGTGACAACGGAGCGGAACCCAAATGTTAGCTGGACTTCTTAAAACCCATGTTTGCAAACCGGTAATTTTGATTAGCTGTCAGCTAACAAAAATCGGATTGCGTTAGCTGGAAATTGATCATTTTGAATGGAATTTTGTGTCACGAACGTGATTTGAAATAAAAAAGCGTTCGTTGTCAGCTAATCCAGCTAACATTTTCGAACGCTTTGAAGCCCGTCGCCAAGAGGATTTGAACCTCCGACCCCTCGCTTAGGAGGCGAGTGCTCTATCCAGCTGAGCTATGACGACACATGCCGCAAACCCTTGATTTTACTGGGTTTCTGGGATTTTTCCCTTCGGCCATATATAAGATTATCAACTCTATTTCGAGTTGTCAATCTACAGATTTTTTTGATTTGGTAACATTAGAACGTTCCCCAATTTGGGGAATGCTTTGTTGTCACCATTAGCATTTTTCAGAATAGATTCGAACTGAAAGTTGTTTTTCATTTTTCCCTTTGGGGAATGCCTCGGCTTTCTCTTAGGAGGCGAGTGCTCTATCCAGCTGAGCTATATGGACATTTAATCAACACCCATAATATAAGTTACTGTTCACTCCGTTCTCAGTAACTTAACCAAAATTCATTCCAGATTACCTGCGACAATGGGATTTTGGCTTGTATGTCTCGGGACTTTGGCATATTTTTGCAAAAATACCTCGAGGAATAATGGTGTATGAACAGTAACTAATATACTATATTTCAAAGAAAATTACAAGTGCAATCTGGCTTTTCTTATCTAATTTTCTGCTTCCGGATTCCATGTATTATCTTCCAGCTTTTGAATCATCTCACCCAGTTCAACAGTATATGCTACTTTTACATCACTATCCTGTTTAACGATAAACTCAGACAACCCGTAAGCCTGTCCATTATCCGCCCAGTCATAAGTATATCCCAATCTTGTCCATGGATATTCGCCATCATAATAGCTGGAAATAATGTTCGCATCAAACCATGCTTTATAATCCGCATCAACATCTTCGGAGAATGAATCTGTCATTTCTACTGTTCCAATATCCGAAATATATGCCGGACGAAAAACATCTTCCGGTTTTACCCACATAGCTGTAACATAGTTAGATTCATTATCAGGAGTCAGACCAAGCAATTCTTTCATTCTTGTCTGCCAGTCTGTTACACCCTCTTTATTTTCCTGATACCAGTCTTCCAGTTCACCACCTGTAAATGTCCATACATTTCCCCATTCCAGTTTCACATCAGTGCCATCCGGATAACTGTCCGGATATTTATGGAATGTATATAGAAGAACTCTTCCCTCTTCATTATAAACTGCATAAGGCTCTCCCTCATCCAGGCTTACTACCGGAAGAATCTCACCATCCTCAGCAATCATCGCATCTTCAACTGCCTGATCAAAAAGAATCCGCAGATCATCTTCACTTTCAGCAGAGGAATCGGTTTCTGCTGCTTCTTCTGTCTCTGTTGTTTCTTCTGCCTGTACACTTACAGATACCCCGCATGATACAACCATTGCAGAAACCAGAACTCCACTTAACATCCATTGTTTCCATAATTTATTTTTCATATAATGTCATCTTCCTTTTTTTAGTTTTCCGACTTACCTGCCCCAAGTATATCATAGTAATTCTTTCTTTTCTTACCCTTGAAATAAATTGCAAATATCCGGCGTGAAATGTATATTACTGTTCACTCCGTTCTCAGTAACGTAGCCAAAATTCCAGATTGCCTGCGGCAATGGAATTTTGGCTTGTATGTCTCGGGATTTTGGCATATTCATGCCAAAACACCTCGCAGGATAGTGGTGTACGAACAGTAACAAATGTATATCTATAACACTCCCTCGTCAAGCGGATTGTTATAAGCATGTTTCACGTGAAACATATTCTTGTAAATCACAAGATGGCATAGGCGAAATATTCGTCCATGCCATCATAAATCATTTTAATTAATAGTGCAACTGTCCCTGGAGCCATATGATTCCTTTGAATCTACGTCCGATCTTTGGCTCCCCCAGCAAATCATTCTTATTGATACAAACATCAAACTGCATATCATTACAGTCTAATGTAAGCTGGCAGATTTCTTCTCCTGTTATAATGTTCTTGAATGTCATAAAATCCAGAATCTCACCCATGATACTATATTGATCACATTCAATTCCATATGGCATGAAATAGGAATCCACTATAGAAAAAATATCGTCTGTAACTATACGCTGAGAAATCATGGAATATGTATCCATATCCTCCATCGTGAGGCTCTCCATAGCCTCTTCATCACCGTTTCTGGCGGCTGCAATGAGATGATTTCTGTTCTTTGTCAGTTCACGTTCTGCTTTTACTGCTTCTTTATCTTTCTCTACAGGAAAAAGGATTTTTTCCTTCCCTGGCCAGCCCGGAAAGGGTTAAAGGCTGACCACCCGGAAGTATGTTGCCTTTTTCACGCTGTTGCAGATACTCAGCAGCATTCTGAAGATAGAAAATTAAAGTAACCCCAATTCTCAAATCGTCACAGGCACCTGCAAAAGATTCTTTGTCTGCATGTCTTTCTATCACAACACTCTCCTGTGTTGTAATGCCTGTTCCGCGAAAAAAAGGGAAATAATAATCCGGATAAAATACGTTGTTTTCATCATACTGCCCGCAGACAGTAATTCCACAATCGCATCCATAATTCTTGGAAAACTCTGCAAACATACCATCAGGGTAGTTCTCTATGACCGTTTTCTCATCATAAGTTTCAACCACATCCGTAATGATCTGTCTGATACTGCTTCTTTTGGTGATCCTGGAAAAACCAACTGCCCTCAGATAACTGTGCATAAGAACACCTCCCTGAAAAAGCTCACCCTCCATTAAGCGTGCTTTTTCTCAATCTTTGTCATACCACCCATGTATGGCTGCAGAGCTTTAGGAATACTTACAGAACCGTCTGCATTCAGGTTATTCTCCAGGAATGCGATCAACATTCTAGGCGGTGCTACAACAGTATTATTTAATGTATGTGCAAGATATTTCTTACCATCTTTTCCGTTTACACGGATCTTAAGACGACGTGCCTGTGCATCACCAAGGTTTGAACAGCTTCCTACCTCGAAATATTTTTTCTGACGTGGAGACCATGCTTCTACGTCAAGAGATTTTACTTTCAGGTCTGCCAGGTCACCGGAGCAGCACTCAAGTGTACGAACCGGAATATCCAGAGAACGGAACAGATCTACTGTATTCTGCCATAATTTATCAAACCACATCGGACTCTCTTCCGGTCTGCAGACAACGATCATTTCCTGTTTTTCAAACTGATGAATACGGTAAACGCCTCTCTCCTCAAGTCCATGAGCACCTTTTTCCTTACGGAAACATGGAGAATAGCTTGTAAGAGTTTTCGGAAGTTCTTCCTCAGGAATGATCTGATCGATAAATTTACCGATCATGGAATGTTCACTTGTTCCGATCAGGTATAAATCTTCACCCTCAATCTTATACATCATGGCATCCATTTCAGCAAAACTCATTACACCTGTTACAACATTGCTTCTGATCATAAAAGGAGGTACACAGTAAGTAAAACCTCTGTTTATCATGAAGTCACGTGCATAGGAGATTACTGCTGAGTGAAGTCTTGCGATATCTCCCATTAAATAGTAGAAACCATTTCCCGCAACACGTCTTGCACTGTCAAGATCAATTCCATCAAAATTTTCCATAATTTCTGTATGATATGGCACTTCAAAATCCGGAACAACCGGTTCACCAAACTTCTCGATTTCTACGTTCTCGCTGTCATCTTTACCGATCGGTACAGATGGATCAATGATATTCGGAATTACCATCATATCTTTGAGAAGTTCTTCCTCTACCTCTTTCTCTCTTGTGGAAAGTTCTTCAATACGGGTTCCGGAAGCAGCTACCTGTTTCTTTACTTCTTCAGCTTCTTCTTTCTTTCCCTGTGCCATCAGTGCACCGATCTGTTTGGAAATTTTATTTCTCTCTGCACGAAGAGCTTCTACTTCCTGTTTGATTTCGCGATTCTCTTTGTCCAGTTCCAGAACTTTATCCACTAATTCCAGTTTATTATCCTGAAATTTGTTGCGGATATTCTGTTTTACAACTTCCGGATTTTCTCTCACAAATTTAATATCTAACATCTTGTTCCTCCTGAAATATTCTATTACATTATGTAATGATGTCAGGGTAAAATCTGGCAACAACTTTCCCCCTGATATCAATTTATCATATCATGTGCATTCCTGCACAAAACAGATTCTCTTTTAGTATGCTCTTGTTTTCAGCTTTTAAACATTACTGTTCACTCCGTTCACAGTAACTTTTAAAAAACTTTATTCTTCAATATTATCCAGTCCAAAATTCACCGCCTTACGAAGTGCCTCTACTTCTTCCTGGCTGAGCATAACGTAGGATTCGCCTTTTACAATTTCTTTCATATACAAAAAACAATTGTCCCGGCTGTGTACTGCATTTAAGATAAGGCCTGTATTCTCTTTGTCCAGCAAAGCCAGCGCAAAACTTAACTTTCCACCTACATCATCAAATGCGTCATACTTTTCTACACCATATTTATTAAACATTTTATCAAGATTCTTTTTGATAAAAAGAAGATCATGATCATGTTCTTCCTTCGCATCATAGAGCTTATCTATCTGAGCGAATTTTCTAACGAATACTTTTTCCAGAGACTGTGCATCTGAACCTTTCATGAACGTCTTATATTTACGTTCCAGACGGCTCAGGCGCATATTCATACTGATATTCCTTACCAGCAGGAAGATAGTAAGAATCAGCAGTATAATAATGATGATCCCGGAATCAATTCCAAGATTTTCAAAAATGCCACTCATATTACTGTCACTCCTAACCAATGGATTCGAAAAGATCTATGATTCTTTCCAGTTCATCCTTGGAATAATATTCAATTTCAATTTTACCTTTGTCATTTTTCTTTCTGTGAATCTGGACTCTAGTACCCATGATACTTTTCATTTTTTCTTCCAGACTCTCATATATTGCATCCTCAGCAGAACTGAATTTGCTCTTCTTTGCTGTTTTTGGCGGCTCCAGCATACGTTTTACAAGCGCTTCTGTTTCACGAACACTTAATTTCTCGTCAAAAACCTTCATTGCAATTGATTCCTGCTTTTCCTTATCTGCTATCGAAAGGATTGCCCTGGCATGACCGGCAGTGATCATCTCATCAATCAGCATCTGCTGCACTTTTTCACTGAGTTTGAGAAGTCTCATTGCATTTGTTACTGCTGTTCTGCTCTTCCCTACACGCTCTGCGATTTCATCCTGTTTCAGATGAAATTCATCAATCAGTCGTTTATATGCCATCGCTTCTTCCACAGGGTTTAAATCTTCCCGCTGAATATTCTCAATCAGGGAAATTTCTACTAATTCCTGCTCAGAAAACTCTTTAACAATTACAGGAATCTCTGTCAGTCCGGCAAGCTTTGCCGCTCTCCAGCGTCTTTCACCTGCAATTATTTCATAGTAGTCCTTTTTATCAGACACAAGAAGTGGATGGAGTACGCCGTACTGTTTAATAGACTCAGACAGTTCCATGAGTGCATCTTCATCGAACTGTTTACGTGGCTGATCCATATTCGGCTCTACACTTGAGATCTTTACGATCATTGCCCCTGTTTTCGAATCTGCTGTTTGCTTCTTTGCAACAGTAGGGTTTGTCTGCTTTTCAGCTACGTCAGATTTCTTCTCTGTTTTAACTGTTTTGGTTGTTGTCTTTCTGGCAGGTTCTTTGACAACAGATGCTCTGTCTGGAAAAAATGCATCTAAGCCTCTGCCAAGACCGTTTTTTCTTCCTGCCATTAATTATCCTCCCTATTGAGCACTTCCTCTGCCAGAAGCCTGTAGCTTTCTGCTCCTGCTGATCTCGGATCATAGATATTAATCGGCTGTCCATAGCTTGGAGCCTCCGCCAGTCTTACATTACGTGGAATAATTGTTTTATAAATATTCTGATTTAAATTCTCTTTTACGTTTTCCACTACCTGCAGAGACAGGTTTGTTCTTGCGTCATACATTGTGAATACTACGCCTTCCATTTTCAGACGTTTATTCAGTCTTTCTTTTACCAGATCAATGGTATGAATCAGCTGTGAAAGTCCCTCCAACGCATAATATTCACACTGGATCGGCACTAATACAGATGTAGCTGCGGTTAATGCATTGATCGTCAGCATATTTAATGACGGCGGACAATCCAGTATTATGTAATCATATTTACGTCGAAGCTTATCTGTAATTCCCTTTAAGATAAATTCTTTATCATCGATTCCTACCAGCTCGATTTCTGCACCGGAAAGATTAATGTTAGATGGAATCAGGTCAAGATTCTCAACAACATCTTTTACAATCGTGTCTTTCGTTTCTGCCTCTCCAAGCAAAAGTTCATACAATGTATTTTCTATGCCGTTCTTATCAACGCCGAAACCACTGGTAGTATTTCCCTGTGGATCCATATCAATTGCGAGAACCTTTTTCCCTTTTTCTGCAAGACATGCTGAAAGATTAATTGCAGTTGTTGACTTTCCAACTCCGCCTTTCTGATTAGCAACTGCTATAATTCTTCCCAACTTCATTCCTCCTTTATGAGGTTTTAATTGTAGTTATTCCTATTTTGCCTGTTACATTATTTTTTATAATGCCAACAAGCATACGCAGGTTTATTATAACACTTTTATTTTAATCATGCCACATAATGTTTCACGTGAAACATAAAAAAACACATTATTTTTAGCATAAATATTGTATATTTTGTGGTGATTGACATTTTCTTTTTCCATCAATCGTTACTGTTCACTCCGTTCTCAGTAACGTAGCCAAAATTCCAGATTGCCTGCGGCAATGGAATTTTGGCTTGTATGTCTCGGGATTTTGGCATATTCATGCCAAAACACCTCGCAGGATAGTGGTGTGTGAACAGTAATCATCAAGTTACTGTTCACTGGTAATATCCCGCGAGGTGTTTTTTTGTGAGCGAAGGTCACAGAAAACCCGAGACATACCGCGCGAATTTATGCGATTAGCATAAATTCTGTGCATCGCGAAGCGTGTTGCTGTGAACGGAGTGAACAGTAACATCATCAATCCATATGGTTCTTTTTTTCGCATCATATTTTCTTGTAAAACAGACAGTATCGCGGTATAATATGGGTATATAATTTTAGCAGGCTAATCACTTGTTATGCTTGATAAAGGAGGCCGAAAATGAGTAAAAACAAGCACAAATTTCTTACATTTGCTGCTCTGATGACCGGCGCAACTGTTGCTGTTCATTTCATTAACCACACGATTGCTACTGCTGCACAATTAAAACAGATGCTCCACATTTCTAATGACAATTACTTTGAATGGCGCTTTGGGAACATTTATTATACCAAAAAGGGAACTGGGTCACCGATTCTTTTGATTCATGACACTTTACCTGGAGCTTCCGGGTATGAATGGAGCAAAATTGAAGACGAACTGGCAATTGACCATACCGTATATACTGTTGATTTGTTAGGATGCGGACGTTCGGACAAATCCAGCATTACCTATACAAATTTTGTTTATGTTCAGATGATCAGTGATTTTATCAAAAAAATAATTGGTCAGAAAACAGATGTGATTGCAAGTGGTTTTTCAGGCTCTTTTGTTACTATGGCCTGTCACAATGAGAAAGAACTTTTTAACAAAATCATGCTGGTAAATCCGCCCAGCCTGACTCAATTAAAACAGATGCCAAACAGAAAGGACCGCCTGTTAAAAGCAGCTCTGGAAATTCCGATTTTCGGAACTCTGGTTTATCATATGATCGTATCACGTGATAATATAAATAATCTTTTTATCGAGAAGATGTATTATAATCCATTCCATGTGGATAATCAAATGGCAGATGCTTATTATGAAGCAGCTCATAAAGGTGGATATTATACCAGATTTTTGTACTCCAGTCTTGCAGCTAAGTATATAAATATAAAATATCTGTCATGCACTTAAGGCACTGGATAACAGTATTTATATTGTTGAAGGTGAAACAGAGCCAAACGGAAAGGCTGTCACTGATGATTATTGTGCCTCCAACCCGGCTATTGAAGTTTCTGTTCTCAAAGAAACAAAACATCTTCCACATGTTGAAGCACCGGAAGCTTTTCTTGAACAGGTTAAAATCTTCTTTTAAGCCTTATATTTAAGCCAGAATGAGTCGACGAGTTGATTTTGAGACAATTTTGAAGGATAAATTTTTTATTTCAAGGCGAAAAAACGCGACATTGCAGTGGCTACAGCAACCGAATTCGGACAAAATATACCGCAAAGTGGGGCGTGCAGATTGTGAGAATGATTTTTCAAACACGCTCTAATACAACAAAAAGTGAGGCAGGCATATGGAAGAAATTCTATATGCCTGCCTCACTTTTTTATAGATTCGTTTATTCTTTTACTCTTCTGTACTGTCCGTTTCCTGAGAATCTGTATTCTCCTCTTCGGATGTATCAGAATCGTTTGTTGTGCCGGCTGTTTCAGATGTGCTGTCATCGGACTCTTCTATGCTCTCACCTGGCATATCTGTTGAATCTGATTTAGTATCATCTGTTGTTGCTTCGTCTGAATCTGTCTTATCTGAACTGTCTTCTTCTGTTCCGACAACTGATTCAAATGCTGTGAACAGTTCTTTTACATTCATCTTATTTACGAGATATACTTTATTATCCACCACTGCCGCATAATAGTTTGTATCGTAGCTATAGTATGCAACTTCCTGTGTATCACCGTCTTCTTCTGTAAATATAGCTGTCAGTTCTGCATCACCGTCAGGTTCATATTTATCTGTCAGACGTTTCTGAGCCGTCATGTTGATCAGTTTATTGTAGAATGTTGTAAATGTTGTTTCATCCAGATCAGAACCATTCAGTTTATAGGTAACTGTTTCTGTATCGTTTCCATCATCATCTGTGGATGTTTCACGTGAAACATTACTTTATAATCACTGCCCTGATAATTTACTTTGAGGCTTCCGAGGCTGTTTAAAGATACATAACTTACTGTCATATCCCAGAAGTCTTCTTCTGATTTATCAGTGAGTGCGGACAGAGTATCCGTTGACATCGTATAGACTTCATTGCTGTCATTTACCATGACATATCTGCTGCTGTCATCTGTTTCATTTCCAACAAGAATTGTAAGCTGCTTATCTGCCATCTTAGTTTCTTCTTCCGAAGAATCCTCATCGTCTGATGCACTGTCTGAGTTTTCTGATGTTTCATCTTCTGCTTCTTCACCGTCAGTATCTTCAGCCTCAGATGTTTCATCCGTAGTTTCACTTACACTTTCGTCTGATTCTGTATCCTGTTCAGCATCGTCACTGTTTTCTTCCACAGATGAAGCATCTTCATCTGCCGTCTCACCGGAAGCTGTCGTATCATCTTGTGTGTCTTCATCAGTGTCATCATCAGCAACTTCTTCCTGATAATCTACTGTGATTGTTGCATATGGTTTATCCAGACCATATTTGCTCTTGTCGTCACATTTATAATCTGCAAGTGAACTATATGCCATGCTTCCGAATGAAGATACCAAAGAACTTACGGTAGCTGAGTCTGCTTTTTCTTCATCCTCGCTGCCTTTTACTGACCAGGTACTTGTATCTTCGTCTTTTGATAATTCATAGGAATTATCGCCGTCTACAGAAATTTTTGTAATGGTATCTGTATTGGAAATTGCAGGGAAATCTTCCATCTGCGCATAATCATTCAATGATTTGGTAAACGGCTCTACGCAGGAAGAATCTATCAGGTATACTGTCTTCTCATCATCATCTTTTCTTACATAATACTGACTGGTGGAGGAATTTTCATCTCCCACATACAGTGTAGTTGTTATGTCATCGCCATCTTCCTCATCAGATTTTGTTACAATCTTAATCGTGTTTGACGGAGAGTCCAGACCATATTCTGAAAGATCATCTACGTCCTCCAGAACTCTGTCTGAATCGACAGATGCAATAGCAGATGCTGCACTGTCCAGAGTAGTCTGATTTACCGGAAAATCTGTTTCGTCTTTCTTTACCCAGCTGTCATCATCTTTTTCAAATGTTGTCTCTGTATCATCAACCATAAAATCCAGAGATTTAATGTTATCTGTTGATGCAGTAAATACAGTTGTGCTTTCTTCAGAATCTTCTTCGGATTCTTTCTGCTCCTGATGGGCTACGTAGGTTTTTACACCTGCGTAAGCCCCGCAGCAGACACCAAGAACTACAACTGCAAGAACCATTTTTACAGTTTTATTCTTCATTTAAGCTTTTCTCCTCTTCATCCAAACTGCAAACCCTACAACAAGGAAGAATCCAGGAATCAGACCGATGGTGCAGATCTTCCAGAATGCAGCATCATAGTCTGTAAGTGTCAGATTAGATACAGACAGGCTCTTGGATGGGATAGATACGGTTGCACTGTCTTCTGTGTCTGTCATCCACTTCAGAGATTCGATGATCAGCTTCTCATTTCCGCCGGATACCATCTGATTTACCTGTGATTCCATCAGATTGGAAGTTGAATAGTATACGATCTGCGTTTCTTTGTCATCATCCAGAGTCTCTGTGATGCTTACTCCCAGATCAAATGGGCCAGCTTCGTCTCCGTCTTCTTTCTCCAGAGTATCACTGTTCAGATCTGTCTTGGAATATGCCTGGTCTGATGTGGTGAGGATACTGTTGATCGTTACGGTATCTCTTACATCATCCATTTTTTGATTCCCTGTGCATATGGTACAAGTACATAATATCCTCCGGAAACAGTCTCAGAGCTTGCATCTGTGCTGTTTATAGTCGGAACCAGATAATATGGCATCTGCATTGCATAATGCTGATTATCACCTTCAAATACGATTCCAGCTTCTCTCTGAACACCATAGTTTTCCAGAACTGCATCAAAGTTTGGCAGGTCTTCTGTTGTATAATCAGAGAAAATCATCGCCTTTCCGCCATTTTCAAGATAATCAATAATAGCAGTCTTTTCATCTTCTGAAATATCTGTGGATGGAGAATCAATGAACAGGCAGTCTGCATCATCCGGAACACTTCCCTCTGTAAGAAGATTCAGAGACTGAATATCCATGTTTGCCTTCTCGATGTCTTCTTTGATAGTAGAATCCATCTCCTTCTCACCATGTCCCTCGAGTGTATAAAGGATCGGGAGATCTTCGGATGTTACATATCCGATCGCACTTGTGATCTGACCTTCACCGTCGAAACCGGTGGTCTGAGAGCTGTAGGTCTGATAATCAATTGTGCTCTCATAGATATTGTTGTAATCAATGACTTTATTTCTGTCGCCGCATACAACGATCAGACTGTTTGCAGAAAGATCATCACTTGTATATTCCGTTACAAATTTAGGATTTACTACAGGATCCTTCTGCTCTACTTTAATATGCTTGGATTCATCTTCATATTTCTTAAGCAGATTGGTAATATTCTCATCTTCAGAACCGCTCTGTGCAATCTGGTAAATTGTTACGTCCTTGTCCAGATCTTTCAGCATTGCTTTTGTATCATCACCAATACTGTAGAGTTTCTGGCTGCTGATATCAATTTCTGAATATTTGGACGGAATCGCATTTACGATCATGTTGAGCACTACAACTACTGCAATAAATATCACTGACATAACCATTGTGTAAGAGCCGTTTTTGATATGCTTCTTACTGATGGTGCCAATCAGTTTCTTTTTGTCAAATTTTTTATGGTTATTATTTTTCATCTTTTCTTTCAGTTTCATTTTCTTTCACCTCCCCACTAATTCCAGCGTCTCTTCAAAATAGACTGTGTTGTAAGGAACAGGCATACTGCGATCACAGAAAGAAAATATACAATTCCTTTTATATCAAAGATGTTACTTGTAAAATTATCAAAGTGTCCGCTCAGATTAAACACATCCAGGACTTTCTGAATACCGCCCTCAAAAATACTGGATTTTACTACATAAATAATAATCAGTGCCACTTCTCCGATCACACCGATCACTGCTGAGATCAGAATATTCTTGATCATGGTATAGATAATGATGGCTGCTGCCAAGATCAATAACCCAAATGTCACGCATGTCGACATAGATGTCTGAGAGAAGAAGGAAGAAATACCATTCATCATGTAAAATGCAAATAAGAAAACAAATGTGAGTACCGCTGCAATTACCTGGCTCTCAGTTAATGCTGACATAAATACACCGATTGCAATATTTGCACATCCCAGGAGAAAGAATCCCAGGACTGCTGTATATGCAGATGCAAACTCTACTGTGCCAAACCTGGACATAATCAGCGGATAAGTACACATAACTGCCATCGGAACAGCAAATACAGTTACCAGTGCAAGATATTTACCTATTACAATACCGCTCACAGAAACCGGTGCTGTCAGAAGCAGCTGATCTGTTTTCTGTTTTCTTTCCTCTGCAAGTACACGCATAGTCAAAATCGGTACTCCGATCAGGAATGCAAAGGTAATTGCACTTAAGGTGTATTCAAATTTCGGATATGCTGCTGAAAGCTGATATGCTGAAAAATAAATACCTGTCAGTACAAGAATGAAAAAGATAAATAAATATCCTACCATGGATGTCAGGTAACTTTTCAGCTCTCTTTTATATATAGCTGTCATGGTTATTTCTCTCCCCCTTTATCATTATTCTGTTCTTCCGGTATTTCTGCTGATGTCTGTTTTACGTTTGTCTCGTTTGATCTACCGGCATCAGTATCTTTATCTTCAGGTGTATTTGGGACTTCGTCTGCAGATATTGGTTTATCGGATGCAGTAAGTTCAAGGAAGATTTCCTCCAGTGATACTTTCCTGGACTTCATCTCATAGATTGGGCTGTTAATCTCCGACATTTTGTAGAATACTTTTTCCCGAATGTCATTCTGCTCCTCTGTTGAAACTTTCACACTCCAGAGATTCTGTTTCTCATCTTTTTCCATTGTTACGCTGTTGACTCCCTCGATTCCCTCGAGAGCCTGCCTGATCTGTGTTTTTTCACCTTTAATAAGCATCTCCAGAGTATTGGATCCCTCTGCAAGTTTTCCAAGATTCTCAGGAGTATCGCTTGCTACCAGTTTTCCATGAGAAATGATCAGCACGTAATCGCATACCGCGCTTACTTCAGAAAGTATATGCGAGCTGAGAATAACGGTATGTTTCTTTTTAATTCTTTAATTAAGGTTCGGATTTCAATAATCTGTTTAGGGTCAAGACCTACTGTCGGCTCATCCAGGATGATCACCTCCGGATACCCCATAATCGCCTCAGCAAGACCAACTCTCTGTCTGTAACCTTTTGACAGGTTCTTTATCAGACGGTTTCTCATGTCTGAAATCTTTACCATATCCATGACTTCTTCGATCATGTTTGCTTTTTTATCTTTTGGGATTTTCTTGAGATCTGCCACAAATTTCATGTATTCCAGGACAGTCATATCAAAATAGACCGGTGGCTGTTCAGGCAGATAACCGATACATTTCTTTGCCGCTTCCGGTTCTTCGAGGATATCGTGTCCGTCAATTTTGACGGTTCCTTCGGTGGATGCGATGTATCCGGTTATCATATTCATTGTAGTGGATTTTCCTGCACCGTTTGGTCCCAGAAATCCATAGATTTTGCCTTTCTCTATTTTAAAGGAAAGGTGGTCAACTGCCGTATGGTTACCATATCGTTTAACCAGATTGTTTACTTCAATCAATGTGTTCTCCTCCTCTTAATTTTTGCCAAAATAAAATATAGAAAATGTCCCCAGGTGAAACAGAGAATGGGGGAACCCGAGGACATCTCTATAAAAATAGTTTATGATGAAGTTGTGATGAAATTAGGATAAAAGTGTGATTATTCTGTGATGTTTGTTTGAAAAAATAGCTGTCCCGAAATCTCGGCATTTTTTGCCAGAAGATTTCATGAGACAACTATACATAGATTTATTATGACAATGGTTCTTTTAATGGTGTTCCTGCTTTACGCGGATACTTTCCAGGTGTAGATTTTTTCTTATTTATAATGACAAGGGATCGGTCAATCTCGGAGTCCGGCAATTTAAAGTATGTGATGTCTTTCACCTGACCACCGAGGATATTGATTGCTTTCTCTGCTTCTTCTGCCTCTTCCTGTACAGTTCCTGATTTATAGGAAATGAAAGTTCCTCCTGTCTTTACATAAGGAAGACAATATTCTGACAGAGTTGCAAGGTTTGATACTGCCCTGGATACACAGAGATCATATTTCTCACGATACTCTTTATTTTTTGCATACTCTTCTGCTCTTCCATGAATCGCCTTAATCCCTTCTAATCCAAGAAGCTCAAAACTTTCCTCAAGGAAGTTTACCCTCTTTTTCAGAGAATCCAGCAGACATGCCTCCAGATGTGGAAAAGCAATTTTCAAAGGCACACCTGGAAATCCGGCACCTGTACCGATGTCCATAATTGTTTTTACTTTTGTCATATCAATGGCTTTTACACAGGCAAGACTGTCAAGAAAGTGCTTTGTAAGTACTTCCTCAAACTCAGTAATACCTGTCAGATTCATAACCTTATTTTTTTCTACCAGAAATTCATAAAACTGGATAAACTGATTTTTCTGCTTCTGGCTCAGCTCTATACCCAGTTCTCTGCATCCATTTTCCAATGTCGTCAGATTATACGGCATGTATTATTCTCCTTTTT
>ENA-OQOA01000367-OQOA01000367.1-human-gut-metagenome-genome-assembly--contig:-NODE-367-length-21294-cov-3.741012_pt1 | contig 21294 bp, 18 predicted proteins | sample MGYA00242633_ERZ504888 | MGnify/ENA primary metagenome ERZ504888 (study PRJEB26092, sample SAMD00036372) | human gut metagenome | host: Homo sapiens | study: EMG produced TPA metagenomics assembly of...
ATCTCTGAAATACTCAGCCATAGTAAGTCCTGTCTCTGCAACTCTCATTCTTGCTCCAGGTGGTTCATTCATCTGACCAAATACCAGGGCTGTCTTATCAAGTACTCCTGATTCCTTCATTTCAGTCCATAAGTCGTTACCTTCACGGCTACGCTCTCCTACACCTGTAAATATAGAATAACCACCGCTCTCAGCAGCTATATTTCTTATAAGTTCCTGAATAAGGACTGTCTTACCAACACCAGCACCACCGAACAGACCTATCTTACCACCCTTTGCATATGGTGCAAGTAAGTCGATTACCTTGATACCAGTCTGTAACATCTCTACTACAGGACTCTGTTCTGCGAATGATGGAGGATCTCTGTGAATACTCCAATGCTCCTCACCATCCAGTTTAGTTCCATCATCAAGGGTATCACCAAGAACGTTAAAAAGTCGTCCAAGAGTCTTTTCGCCAACAGGAACTGATATACCACTTCCTGTTGCTGTGACTTCCATATCCTTACAAAGGCCTTCACTCGCTGCAAGCATAATGCATCTAACAACATTATTACCTATATGCTGTGAAACCTCCATAACCTTCTTTTACCGTCCTGTATTACATAAAGTGCATCCTTGATAGCTGGAAGATAATTACCTTCAAATTCAACGTCTACTACAGGTCCTGAAACCTGTACTATCTTTCCTTTCATCTCTTCCACGTGAATTACACCTCTTTCTGCCTAGTCTGAAGCCCTTTTTATCCTGCCTGGGCTTTTTTCTTCATCTTTTTCTTCTTAAGAGCCTTTGCACCACCAATAACCTCAGTTATCTCCTGTGTTATGGCTGCCTGTCTTACACGGTTATACTCTATAGACAGCTCTTTAAGCATAGCTTCTGCATTATCTGTAGCTGCCTGCATGGCAACCATACGGGCGTTCTCCTCTGTTGCAAAGCCCTCAACAAGAGCTCCATACACGAAACCTGTAACATAATTATATGTAAGATCATTAAGAACAACCTTTGGAGATGGATAGATAACGAAATAATCATCATTACCTTCAAAATCCTCAAGTGTACCGTTACTCTTTCCCTGTCTGGCATTAGCTGCTAACTCTTCCTTGATGAATTCGTTAGTCTTAAGAGGAAGAAGCTGTTCAACCTGAACTTCTTCCTTCATGCCATGCTCCATCTTAGTATACACGATATACACCTCATCCATCTCTTCCTTCTTATAACGTTCTACTATATCCTCCGTTATAACTCTGGCTCTATGGACTGATGGGTTATTTGCAGAGAATCTGAAAGAATTCTCCACATTATAACCAAGTGAGCTAAAGTAAGCCCTTCCTGTTTCTCCGATGGCAAATATCTTATACTGTTCTGCCTCGTCACACAACCTCTTTGCTTCCTTTAAAACATTATGGTTATAAGCTCCTGCCATACCCTTATCACCACTTATGACAATAAATGCTTTTTTCTTGACACTCTCATGTATATCTACATTTCTGTTATCAAAGAAAAGATGCTGCATAGTAGGAAAATGGAATAATATACTTCTTATCTGATCCTGTAATCCATAAAAGTAAGGTTCGGTATTCTCAAGCTTCTGCTTAGCCTTTCTAAGCTTAACTGAGGACATCATATACATGGCTTTGGTGATCTTCATCGTATCATGAATACTACTTATTCTGGCCTGAATTTCTTTAGTATTCGCCATAGCAATCCCCCTTATCTTTCACTCTTGAACTCGTTAGCTGCTGCTATAATAGCTTCCTTCGTCTCATCTGTAAGATCCTTAGTTGATTCAATAGTATTAACTATCTCTGAATGCTGGCTATGGAAGAACTCAAGCATATCTGCCCTGAAGCCCTTGATCTTAGAAAGCTCAATATCACTGAATACATGCGCATTAGCTGATACAAGTATAATAACCTGCTCTGCCATACTAAATGGATGACTCATAGGCTGTTTAAGAAGTTCCATAAGTGCACGTCCATGCTGTAACTGCTTCATAGTACCCTCATCAAGATCTGATGAGAACTGTGTAAACACTTCCATCTCACGATACTGCGCAAGATCGATACGGATACTTCCTGCTGCCTTCTTCATAGCCTTAGTCTGTGCTGCACCACCAACACGGGATACAGAAAGACCTACGTTAACGGCTGGTCTTTGACCAGAGAAAAACAGCTCACTTTCAAGGAATATCTGACCATCTGTAATAGATATTACATTGGTTGGAATATATGCTGAAAGGTCACCTGCCTGTGTTTCAATAATAGGAAGTGCTGTTATAGAACCTCCACCTGCTTCTGGTGAAAGACGGCTTGATCTTTCAAGAAGTCTTGAATGCAGATAGAATACATCACCTGGATAAGCCTCACGTCCTGGTGAACGCTCAAGCAGAAGTGATATAGCTCTGTAAGCAACCGCATGCTTAGAAAGGTCATCGTATATAATAAGAACATCCTTTCCGTTATGCATGAAATACTCTGCCATGGCTGTACCTGCATAAGGTGCTATATACTGAAGTGGTGCTGGATCTGCTGCTGTTGCTGATACAATAGTTGTATAATCCATGGCACCTGCTGTTTTTAATGTATTAACAAGCTTAGCAATAGTAGATGCTTTCTGTCCAATAGCTACATATATACAGATAACATCCTTACCCTTCTGGTTTATGATAGTATCTGTTGCGATAGCTGTCTTACCAGTCTGCCTGTCACCTATGATAAGCTCTCTTTGTCCACGTCCTATAGGGAACATGGAATCTATAGAAAGAAGACCTGTTTCCATAGGAACGGATACTGACTTACGTTCAGTTATGCCAGGAGCTTCACACTCTACTGGTCTGTAACCATCTGCCTGGATATCACCCTTATCATCTATAGGTGATCCAAGTGCATCAACTATTCTTCCAAGGAAGCCTTCACCAACTGGAACACCAGCCATCTTGCCTGTACGTGCGACCTTGCTGCCTTCCTTAACTGTCACATCACTACCAAAAAGGATAACACCGACCTCATCACGTCTTACATCCTGAACCATGCCTTTTACACCGCTGTCGAATACAACGATTTCACCGTAAAATGCGTGGTCAATGCCGTCAACATTGGCGATACCATCACCGACCCAGTTAACAACACCTATTTCCTTATCCTTAACTGCAAGCTCGAAATCCTTGATATTAGCCTCAAGTATTGAAAGTATACCTTCCTCACTTGCTGTAGTCTTACCAGCACTTACAGCCTTTGCTATGCTGCTCTTTAACTGGTCAATACGTGCTTTCTCACTCCAGTCATACTCCTTAGAGCCGACCTTTAGCACGAAACCACTCTTTATAGATGAATCCTGTACCATCTCTAACTTAATATCAGGATTGTGGAATTCTTTTGCTATAAAGCCCTTGATTCCTGCAAGCTGTTCATCAGATGGTGCCTCAACATAAGTAAGTACTGCTGTACTTTCTTTCTGTTCAGGAGTCATCTCAAGCTCCTTTAAAGCCTTACATACTTCATCAAATAAATTTATATCATCGTTATCACATAAAAGCTGTAAGAAATTTCTCACATTCTTAGAGAATACCTTCTGAATCACAAGATGTTTTTTCTCAAGTGATACTGTTGGGTCACTAAGTTCTTCCTTAACCTGTGGTACAACATCGAATATATCCTTAATAGTGGATAACTCTTCGTGCGACATACCTGTTTTATGTAATTCTGATGCATAATCAATCGCTGTCTGTATCACTATTTATCACCTGCTTTATTCAAAAATGTGTCATAAAGTGCAGCATTTGTATCTTTACTGTTGCTTGCTACAACCTTAGCAGCAGCATCAACAACCATATCTGCAATTTCTTTTTCTGCCTTCTTTAATATCTGTTCCTTCTGGCTTATAGCTTCTGCCTCTGCATCATCCTTAATCTGTGATGCTGTCTTGTGGGCATCTGCAACTATACGCTGATATTCTTCATCAGCAGTCTTTCTTGCTTCAGAAACAACCTTTTTCTTCTCATTCTCTGCATCGCTTAACACAGCCTGATACTTTGTCTTAAGCTCCTCAGCCTCACTCTGCTTAGCGGCAGCCTCACCAAACTGTCTGTCAGCTTCCTCCTGCCTTTTAGCAATAATCTTCTGAACTGGCTTGTATAAGAATATTCTCATAAGCACGAAGAGAATTAAAAGGTTAATAATTGTAAATAAAACATTCCAAACATCTAACTGGAGCATCTTATTTTCCTGCCTTTCTTCGTAGTCTATTCTATGTTATCTGTATGCTTATATTCTACCTGATATACTTTATGTACAATTATTTTATGTACATTCATACATCAAAATGTAGATACATTTTTATTATGTACCCGGATAATACCGGATATAAACATACGATACCATCATGCCTTTATGCTTAATCCATGCGGATTAGCCAAGCATAACGATAATCATAAGGGCGATAACGAAACCATAAATAGCAGTAGCCTCTGCCAACGCACTACCAAGAATAAGTGTCTTTGTAATCTTGCCTTCTGCCTCTGGCTGTCTTGCAACAGCTTCTGAAGCCCTGCCAGTTGCTATACCAATACCAATACCTGCACCAAATGAACCTAATACGGCGATACCTGCGCCAATAGCTATGATTGTTCCACTCATAATCTAATCTCCTTTTTCTTTCTTAAGTTTCCAGATTCTTTTCTAATAATATCTTCTGCTGACTGCACAAGCCTTATCAGACTTTATCCTGCATATAACTGTGCCATACATATATACGCTATATGCACTACTCTGTAATCTCATCAATATATAATGATGTAAGGAATACAAAAACATATGCCTGTAACAGACCATCAAATATATCAAAATACAGACTGAATACAACCGGAAGACCTACCGGAAGTATCATCTTAAGAAGCTCCATAATAACGAAAGCTCCTAATACATTACCAAAAAGTCGCATACAAAGCGAAAGTGGCTTTGTTACTACTTCAAGAATGTTTATAGGTGTTACTATTGCAACCGGTTCAACAAAGCCGTGTAACCAGCGTTTAACACCTTTGTGATAGATACCAGCTGCTTCAATAAGTATAATACTCATAAGTGCCAGTGCTACCGTGACTCTTAAGTCCTTAGTTGGGGACTTAAAGCCAAACAGTCCGATGATATTGGAAACGCCAATATACAACATAACTGTTGTGAGATAAGGCACATATTTCCTGCCTTTTTCGCCAACCATTCCCTGAACCATATTCATAAGACCTGTTACTATACTTTCTGCAACAGCCTGCCTCTTACTTATATGATCCACTTTAAGGTTTCGGGTAAGTATAAATGCAGCTATAACCAGCACAGCCATAATGATCCATGTGACCACAACTGCCTCTGAAACTGGTATTCCACCCAAAACAGGAATCGTAAAGACGGTCTCACATTGAAGTTCTTCAATAAGCTTCTGTGCTAAATCATTCAAAAAACCATCTCCTTATCCTTTCGTTTTCATACTGCGGATTGTATACCCATTTTTTGTAAATGTAAAGCCAAATAATTTATTTTTTAACAATGATTTTTATAAACATTTTAAAATATATACAATTTCTTGTATCTTATTTAGTACAATTTTAATTATTGCTTAATTTTATTCAGCTAATTTTATATAATCCTCCAGTTATAAAGTCATGGTACATTTCCACTTATTGTAGATAAACACTGGCTTTTCTTTGTTTTTTCCATTTTATTTCCTGTTAAAATTCTTACAGACATTTAAAGTGCAAGTAAATGACTATTGGTCATTTTCACAGTTTTAACAATACTAATTTTGTATTTATGCAATTATACCAATATAAAATTTATATACAAGTATAACATTTTAATATATTTTATATGTTAAAGCCTTGGGAAGTGAATACAAAATACAAGTAAAATACAATGTTATACAACAAATTGTATAAATATTAATATTTTATTAAAAAACTATTTATTTTATATGCCTATATTTTTTATGTGCCTATTTATTTTTATATGCCTATGTTTTTTTGTCACATTTTTCTTCATGTAATTGTATTATCTATACACAGCATATTACAATAATACATATGCTTGTGTTAATATTAGCAATATCCAGATAACAGCAGGGGGAAACAGCATGGGATATAAAAACAACACAAAAGAATATGAACGTATTCTTAAGATGTACAGTAATGACGTCTACAGAATGGCGCTTCTTAAAACCAAAAACATCAGTGAGGCAGAAGATATATTTCAAAATGTATTCATCAAATTATACACATATGATAAGACATTTGAATCAGATATACACATAAAGGCCTGGCTGCTTAAAGTAACTGTGAATGAATGTATCAACACTATTAAAAGTTCATGGAATTCAAAGGTTATTAAAAGTGTCAATGATAATTGTGAATACGATGATAATTCTTCTATTGTAAGCTCAGATAGCGCAGTAAATAATTCTTCGGGGTATACAAACAATTCTTACGAACCACTAAACAGCAGCTCTTATAAGGATTTTGATATAGATTCGATGTATGTATGGGAAACTGTTGCTGCCCTTCCGCAAAAGTACCGCGATGTAATATATCTTTTCTATCATGAGCAGTACTCAACTGAAGAAATATCAGATATTCTTGGTATATCTACTGTAAATGTAAGAACACGTCTAAAAAGAGCAAGGGAAATCTTAAGAAAAGAGGTGAACGATTATGAATTTTAAAGATGCCTTCGATAAAGACTGCAGCAAAATAAATGTAAGCGACGAGCTTATAAACCGAACTCTTATGGCTGCAATGACAGATGATGATAACTCACATACTATGGACAACCGCACGCCTTATGGCACTGGCAGAGCCGGTTTAAAACATACAGAAAAAGCGTCTTCGCACAAAGGCTTAAGCTATATAATAACCGCTGTTGCTATTGCCGCTGCTGTTACATTATGCATTATATCTTATAATATATTATTACCATCACTGAATAGCAGTCATAGCAGTCCATCATCATCAACTCTTAAAGTATATGCTGGTGAGAACAATGAAGAACTTGGAAAAGGGGGCTTGTCACTTGCATACAGCAGGAATTCTGCTGACCATGCCAGCAACATACAGGCATGGGGACCACAGGGAAAGAACCAGACCATGGTGTTATACTTTGATCTCAACATGCAGCTGACCGACAGCACATCACAAATCAGACGGATAACTTTATCCTCATCTGATGAAAACACACATTTACTTACACGCGAACCTGTTCCTGATGAGATTATCGAAAATAACTATAAAATATCTGAGGAATATGGCATGCAGCATTCTCTTTTCAGACCATCTGCTGATTTTGGATATCATACATTCAGCTTATTTAACTCAAAAGAAAAGTTTCTTTATATAGACCATGCAAACGGATATTCCGCTGATTATAATGACTTTGAACACCTTTATATAAGCTTCTGTCTTTATAACCAGTCCTCTCTTAAAACACAGTTAACCCTTACTGTTGAGTATGAAGATGGCACAACCATTTCAAGAGATTATGAAGCTACTGCTTATGCTTCTGAATTATATATGTTTATAAGGGAATTAAGATAAATATCATCATAAATTTTCATTAAAACATTTATTAAAATATTCGTTAAAATACTTATTTAAATACTTGTTTAAATACTTGTTTAATACTCGTTAAAATATTATCTTTTGTTTTAATATTTTTATCCATATGATAAAATATAGCTAAGATGTACATTTAAGTTGCATCTTAGCTCTTTTTATTATAAAGCGCATTCTGCGCAGAAAGCAGGTATTTTATGGCATTACATGTAATGGATGAAGCTAATCGTTGTCTTCAGTGCAAGGTTCCACAGTGTCAGAAGGGCTGTCCTATAAACACTAACATCCCTCTGGCTATCAGACTTCTTAAAGAAAACAAGCTTGATGAAGCTGGTAAAATGTTGTTTGAAAACAACCCTCTTACGACTGTATGCAGTCTTGTCTGTAACCATGAAAACCAGTGCGAGGGGCACTGTGTACTTGGGCGTAAAGGAGCTCCAGTTCATTTTTCTACTATAGAGAATTACATATCCACAACTTATGCTAACAAGATGACAGAAGGTCCTAAACCTTCCAATGGTAAACGTGTCGCTATTATTGGCTCAGGTCCAGCCGGAATCACTATCGCTATTATACTTGCACGATATGGATATCAGGTAACTATATTTGAGGGAAAAGATAAGATTGGTGGTGTCTTAAGATACGGAATCCCTGAGTTCAGACTTCCTAAAGCAGTGCTTGATGATATAGAATACCGCCATCTTGAACTTAAAGGTATTAAGGTACGTCCGAATACAACTATTGGAGGTGCCATAACTATCGAGGATCTCTTCCGTGACGGATATAAGGCAATATTCGTAGGTACAGGTGTATGGAATCCTAATACTCTACATATCAAAGGTGAAACCTTTGGCAACGTTCATTTTGGCATTAACTACTTAAACAACCCTGACAGCTATAAGCTTGGTAAACGTGTTATTGTAATCGGTGCCGGTAATGCTGCCATGGACGTAGCTAGAACTGCCATAAGAAAAGGCGTACGTTACCTCACATGCTTCTCTATAACTAAAGAGGTTGCTGCAAGCCAGTATGAATACAGCTATGCCAAGCTTGAAGGTGTTGAATTTGAATATAATAAACGTCCTGTTGAGATTAAAGATAATGGAGTTATATTCCGTGATATCATAGAGAATGAAGATGGTTCTTTCACTGATGTAGAAGGAACAGACAAGCTGTATGAATCTGACAGTGTTATCATCTCTATAAGCCAGGGACCTATGACAAGACTTGTTAATACAACTAAAGGTCTTAACGCTAACAAACGTGGACTTCTAGAAGCTGATGAAACCGGTCATACATCCCGACCAGGCATATTCGCATCAGGTGATGTTGTAAATGGTGCAAGAACCGTTGTTGAAGCTGTTGCACATAGTAAAATCGTAGCTGAATCCATGCATGCTTATATGCAGTCGCTGGATGAGGCATAGCCATACTCTGTGGGCTTGAGTGTGCTGCACTTGAAGCCCATTTTATCTCCCTACTAAAAAGAAATTATGCCCCTGTTTGTAACAAAGACAAACAGGGGCATAGATTATTTCACCTGTGTAACCACTCCACTATCATCTACATTTGCATTAATACTAACTTTGTTAAGCAGGCTGAATATTCTGTCTTTGTCTGAATCCTCAGTACATATTCTAGTTACACAACCTGAAAGCGTTCCATCCTGTACTGCTGGAACTACTGATACATCTACTTTTCTTTCTGTATCATCATCACCACTTATCCTTATATTAACAAGCATAGTGTCAACGTTGTATTCATCAAACCAGAAATTTTCCAAGGCTGTAGAATATTGGCTTATCTTCATAATACTCTATTCCCTGAAGGCAGTGGCTATGGCCACCTATTATTACGTCTGCACCAGCATCTATGTAATCTCTCGCTGTTGACCTCTGAACCTCTTCAAGAACTGTTGTATGCTCTGTTCCCCAGTGAACAACCGCTATTACATAGTCGGCATTTTCTTTTGCTTCTTTAATAGTCTGTATGAACAGCTCTGTATCATAGCATCTAAGAATTCCTGGTGTAGAATCAGTTGCCTGTGGTGTCATCTTATATTTTTCTGCCCTTGAAGCTGCCACTATCGCTATCTTTTTACCATCAACTGTTGCATAATATGGCTTCATGGCCTCATCAAGATTCTTACCGGCTCCTACATAAGGTATCCCAGCAGCTTCAAGTGCTGCAAATGTATCATTCATGGCATCAGCACCATAATCATACACATGATTATTGGCAAGCTGCGCAACATCTACACCTAGCAAATTAAGCACCTTCGCTCTTTCTGGTTTAGCCCTGAAAGTCCACATTTTATTAGGCAATGGCTGCCCTCTGTCACTATAACAGAACTCATTATTTACAAGCGTTATATCTGCAGCCTTCATATATTTTATGAGTTCAGGCGATATACACTTTGTTATATCTCCATCATTTTTATCCAGTTCCTTTGTTGTCGGCTCACCCTCAGCAAGATTAATATCCCCTGTAAATGTCAATGTTATATCATAAGGATGCACATCTCTTGTTGTTACTTCCTCTGTTACAACTTCACTGCTGTTGTTTGTGTTATCAATATCAGCCGCTGTCTCTGATGATTTTCCACATCCTGTAAGCAAGAGCGTACCTGACATTGTTATGCATGCTAGCATTGCTATATTCTTTTTAATATTTTTTCTCATTACATTCTTTAGTTTACTGACATAATTATGTTTTATCATACAATAACTCCATTCGACATTTACTTATTCTATCTATCATCAATAGTTCTATAATAAGATGTAAAATATTATTTAACAAAAGCTGTAATATGAATCCAATGTTCATTCATATCACAGCTTGTCTGTACCATGTGTACATATAGTATCACCATATAACATCTTTATTATCTTAATTATTTTATGATCTTATTTTATAATCCTATTATTTTGCTATTTTATAATCTTGTTTTATAATCCTATTATTTTGCTATTTTATAATCTTGTTTTATAATCCTATTACTTTGCTATTTTATAGTCTTATTTTGATGTCCTGGTCAAAAACCACCGACTTTGATACCTACGGATTGTTTATTGCTACGCACTTCTACAATCCTACCCAATATTCTCATGATTCTGTTCCAATAAATTCTTAGCCTTTTCAAAAGAATCCATATGAACAAGAATGTCACACTTCGCATTCTTATCATTGTTAAGGAATCTTAACAGGCCTGTATGAAACTTCCATCTCTCAAAATATGAAATATTATTCTTTCTAAGCACCTTCTCTATCTTTTTGCATTCATCCTTAGAAACATCCGAACGAATAACTCTCTCCATTGTAGAAACTTCACTCATAACCTGACACCTCTCATCATCTTTGCCTTTATACTTTTAGATTTTATCACATCAATTCTAAAAAATCCACTTAAAATAATTAGGTAAATTATGATAGATACAATCATTTTATAATATCTTTTATCATTTATATGACTTTTGATTAATTATCGTATTTAATTATTGTAAAATATTTTATATGTACTTTTTATAAAAAAGCACATTCAAATAACACATAATTCTCTATAAAAACAATTTCTACAAAAGCAATTTCCACAAAAAACAACCGTTTTATGGATTAACCATAAAACGGCTGTCTTATACTATATATTAGGTATATTAGGATATAAACTTATTTAACACTGTTCTTCTTTCTCTTTACTTCATAGAAGCATACACCACCAAGGGCAAGAACACTAAGTACGATTAATACAACATAGAGTGCTGTATTAGCCTTATCTCCTGTAGGTACTGGAGTACCGATTGTAGGATTTGATGACTTAGTTAACTTCTCTATTGAGAAATCAGCACCAACTCCTGCTGGAGCCTTATCTGTAAGCTTAAAGATGTTACCAAGTGCTATTGTACCATCAGCATTTCTTACAATACCTGCTACTGATTTATTACCATCTAATATAGATGAGTAATCAAGACTTGCAAACCAGTCTGCTGAAACTGTTGTTACTGCTTCACCAGCTGCTGGTGTGTTGAATGAAGTCTTAGAAGCTGTATCCCAGTAGAAGTTTGTTGCTTTATATATCTTTGTTAAATCCTGTGAACCAACTGGTTTGATATTTTCTGCAACATCTTCTTTAGCTGTTCTAAATGATATTACTCCTGTAGCTTCAAAATCTGTATTCTTAGCTGAATTTGTATAGAATGCTACGTTAGCACCCTGATTGTTAATTGATGTACAATTCTTTACCTTTATATCTGGGCATGAGTTAGAATCAATACCCTTTGCCTTGTTTGCAAATGCTATTGAATTCTCAAGTACGTGTGAACCAGGCATGCTGTCTCCACCCATCTTGAATCCATTACCGTTACCTGCGTTAGTTCCATCCTCAAGATATCCGTTAGCATATGCTATAGAATTCTTGATAGTTACTGAACCGATAGAACCTGTCTGAACCTTTGCGAAAAGATCCCATCCATCATCTGCATTGTGATGAGCGATACAGCCATCAAATACGTTTCCGTCACCTACTGTAAGCTTAGCTGCGAATCCGTCTGCATCTTCATAACCCTTATCTGCATTACCATATGATGTACAGTTAAGGATTAAGTTGTATGAAGGCCATTCAGCATATGTATCTGTTACATTTAATCTGCTGATCTGAAGTCCTGTGTTACCATTGTGATATGTTTCAATCTGGTCTAATGTGTTATGGCTTCCTGAAACCTGAAGTCCCTTCTGTCCATCTGCTGAACCTGTTACATCAAATCCCTTGAAATACCAGTAATCACCACCGATAGTCATACCTGTACAGAGTCCCTGGAAGTCAATAACTGGACGAGTCTTTGCATCTGGATCTGCTACCATGTATATCATCTGATCTGCTGTACCATTGATACCTCTTGCAATCTTTAATGGTGATTCAAGCTTATATGTACCTTCTGTAAGAACAATCTGCTGTGAAGGCATTACATACTTAACAGCATCATAGATGCTCATAGGATCTTCCTTAGAACCTGAACCCTTTGCATCTGGTGCAACCCAGATAGACTGACCTGCTTCACCGAATGTCTTATAAGTTACTGTATGATCAATAACTACTGTTTCATAAGATTCCATTGCTGAATATTCGCCATTTGGCTTATATCCTTCTGCTGGTGTAAAGTTTATCTTATATGCGTTATTACCCTTGTTAAGTGTTACACTAGCTGGCTTAACAAGTGTATCTGCCTTTACTTCTACATCAGAAACAATAACTTCTCCATTAGCATCCTCGATTGATAATGTACCATCGCAGTTAGCTGAGAATAAGAATTCATAATCAGCACTACCTGTTGCTGTAGCAGACTGTACATATGTGTTAACTGCCACCTTTTCAATAGGTCTTTCTTCTGCTGGTGCATCTTCCTTAGGATCAATTGTTGTAAATGTTATATCTGAGAATGTTGCTGTTGCATTTCTTGATGCAAAGAAACCTGCATATACATAATCAGAATCGATTCTTTCAAGTGCCTCAGTATCATAATACTTCTTTGTTGTTGAATATGAACCATCTGCTGACTCATAAGTTACAAAGTAACCTGTATTATTCTTCTGGATTGTAAGGTACATCTCTGTTATATTTCCATCATCTGCTGGTGTATTAGTAGAGTTACCTATTATATTCTTAGCTTCTGGATATCTCTGCTCAAGTGGATAAGATGTTGACTTAAAGTTTGCCTGAACAGTTGCTGTATCATTAGCTTCAATAGCAGCAATGTTGTCCTTTGTCACACCTGTCTTTTCCTGTGATGCAAGACCAATCTTCTGAGATACCTTTGTTGCTGAACTATCAGTTGTTACTTCTTTTGCTTCTTCATTCCAGTAATATTCTGTCTTAGAAGCTACTGCCATATAAGAGTTGTTCCAACCAGAACCACCTAACTTATCAGCTGCCATAAGACCGAAGCCTTCCTGTCCATTTGATAATGTCCAAGAATCAACTGTTACCTTAGCTCTTAATGTGAAGTTCTGTGATGCAGGAACTTCTGTATAGTAGAATGACACTCCATCAAAAGAAGCTGGTACTAACTTACCACTTGCACTCTTGATTGTTACCTTGCCTTCATTAGCAGAACCTGTGAAGCTGTCCTTAGATGAGCTTGCGCCGTTACCATAAGTAATCTGTCCCCACTTCTGCTGTGCTTCTTTTGTTACCTTGATTGTTGCTTCCTTAGAAGTTGTTGTGTCTTCACCTCTCTTAGCAACTACTCTTACTGAATATTCAGAACCTACTGTAAGTCCCTTTATAGTAGCCTCTGTCTTATCTGCTGCATCTAATGATGCCCAGTTTTTGCCATCATTTGAGTATTCAACAACATATGATGTAGCTTCTTTAACTGCTGACCATTCTACAGCAACACTTCCGTTACCTTTGTTGTAAATGCTGCCTATAGCAGATGTTGCTAATGGGAGTACAAAATCTGCTGTCTTTGTTTCTGCACCTGTCTTGTCTGCTCCGCCATCACGAACTGCCTTGATTGAGAATGTATATTTGCCTGATGCACTTGGAGTAAATGTGACACTTGCTCCTGTTGTATCCTTTGCATAACTTTCTGAAGCTACTTCCTTACCTGCTTCGTCTGTCATAGTAACTACAACATTATCAGCACCATCATAACCAATAACCATTGTAAATGGAACTGTTATCTTACCATCCTTTGATGTCACATCACCAAGTACTGGTGCAGCTACTCCGCTCCAGTCAGCTCTTGCTGGTCTTTCTCCACCTGATGTCTGAGTAGCAACCGCTTTTAGGATTCTTACACCTCTGTTATTCTCTCCATCCTTTGGTGTTATGATTGAATATGTACCTGCTGCAAGATTAGTGTACTTAATCTCTGTTACTGGCTTTGTTCCTGTTACAGCCTTTATTCCATCAATCTTATTGCCTGATGCATCTACTAACGCAAGATCTGATGTATTAGAACTGCCTGTACTTGTTGCTGTAACTACAACATCCGCTGTTCCTGTTACTGTAAATGTAAGTGCTCCTTCTTCTTTATCATCAGCTCCCTTTGCAAGTTCTGCTGAAAATGTATCACTGTTTCCTCTTGTTACTGTTCCTGATAATGTAAAGTATCCTTCTGTACCATACTTACCTGATGCTATCGCTGTTTTCTTTTCAGCTGTTGTTATAGCTGTTTCTGCCGATGCATCAAATGTATACACATTATTAGCTGCTGAAACTGCCTTAGCTGCGAATCCAGTAGGAATCAATCCAACTACCATCAAAGCAGCCATAACTAACGCCATTATTCTGCGTTTTGTCTGTCTCTTCATAACTTACCTCCTAATATATTACGGTGTACCCGTTGTATCCGGCGAAGTCACCTCAACCGAACTTTGCATCTAGTATCTCATTTTTGTCCACAAAAATCAATGATTATTGGGGTATTTTCCACATTTTCGGCGGTATCGCTAGTTTTATTTTGGATATTTTGTACAAAACTGATGAAAATAATATAAAAAAGCTCTTAAATTTTTGTTGTATACCGGTACACCTTGATTTAAGAGCTTTTAAAATAACATATTTTATTTTGTAATTATTATGATGTAAGGATTGAAAGTCGAAAAGTCGTTTATGCTTACTCTTTTATGCACTTTAAATATTTTCAGCACAATTCACAGTTTTAATTTATACATCTTATACAAAATTAATAAAAAATATTAAATAAAGCGTGTGTCAGAATTTATACACACGCTTCATAAATATTATATTAAATCCTTACTGTCCTGTCGCACCTTAAGATATATTCTTCCTATCTGCTCTTATTTCTTAAGTATATCATGATACCTTCTCCTATTCTCCTCAGCTATATCCAACATGTCCATTGCCTCTTCTTCTGTCAGGCTAGTTTTTTCATCAACTTTACTATATTATCTAACTGATTCTTCTCTATCCCTTGCTCTATTCCTTGTTCTAGACCTTGCTCTAATCCTTGCTCTAATCCTTGCTCTATTCCTTGCTCTAATCCTTGCTCTATTCCTTGCTCTAATCCTTGCTCTATTCCTTTCTCTAGCCCCTCTTCCAGAGCTCTTTCTAATATAGCCTCACTTATATTACACATATCACTCACACACCCTTCCAGTTCTGTTGTCATTTTCAGTCCATAGCCTTCTAGCTGCTGCATTTTTTCTTTCTTCTTTGTGCTCGACAGCAGAACTTCCAGCATTGCTATCAACTTATTCTTAGATTCTTCCCTGTTTTTGCTATCTCTTATTCTTATTATAGCACCATTCATTATACTACGCTTTGGCATCCAGTTACTTTTTCCATAAAGAAGCTTTGGCTGGATTCCTAACTCTATTATAGAATCTTCTCCATCCTGCGTGTCCATGCATATCCATATGCTGTATATATCCTTTAACTCATCATAATTCGACTTTATGAACTCCACATTTTTCTGGGAAGATACCATTCTTGCCATATAGTAAGCTATTCTTGATTCTATGTGATATCCAAGTTTATTATTAGACGTGCTTCTCTGTGCCTCTACATTTACAAGGAACTTTATTGTTCTGTTATTATAATACAACGGAAATCGTATATCGTAAACTATTTTCCCATCATCCGCATCTATATCCTCTGTTCCTACGCTTTCTATCCTTATACATAGTTTTTCAGGCAATCTTAGTGATACTACTGTTTCGCCTATGCATGGAATTATCTTATCTATACTATATGACCTGAACTCTGGCACAATCACCTTTACAATATTGGCTAGCACTTGCGGATCAGCAAGAACCAGCTTTGCATAGTCATCATGCATGGCCTGCTTTTCTTCTATGCTGGTAAGCGTTTCTGCAAGATTTGTATTTACTTTTAGATATTTCATTTACACCTCCGTAACTCATATTATCTATGTATTAATGTACACACAATAGATTTTTCTCTGTTATTCATCAGCTATTAATAGTCTGTCATTCATATTTGTTTTTAATAATAGGGGGATTATAATTGAAACAAATTATAACGGGTATAGTAATCTCACTCTTAACAATAATTCTTAACTATCCTGCTATCTTTTAAGATACATTATAAAAATTATAACTCTGAATTTTTAATTCATTATAATAAACTATAATTCCTGATTCTTAGTTTTATTTACTATTTTTCAGAATTATTTTTTAGCTTTGTTTATTAATTCTTATATTAATTTCATTTAACAATATATCATACTTTTATGTTTATTTCAATATGATATTTTAAAAATTTTAAGTAACAAATCTCAAGAAACAAAACAAGAATTAGAACATCAGAAATTTTCCTATAAAACATTAAAGCAGAAGATACCATCTTCCCTTAATATGGAATAATATCTTCTGCTTAATTTTCTACTTAGTTTTTCCTATTTTTTGCTTAGTTCACTATATTTTTCACAAGTAATATCTTATTAATAATTCTACACCGGTAATATCCAAAATTAATTAACTTTCTACGCCAATGACCCTCTCTCAAGCCACTTGCCACTCACAAATCTTATGACAAAACATAATGATCTTGCAGCCCAATCTACGAACATTCCTCCCCATACACCAAGCACACCAAGTCCAAGTACGACTCCAAATATATAGCTGCTGCCGACACGGAAAAGCCACATAGATATAATGCTGACCGTCATAGTATACTTCACATCGCCTGATGCCCTTAAAGGATTCGACAATGTAAATGAAAGCGGCCATATAAAAAGTGATACAACATTAAAACATCTTAATATAGTGAGAGTAATATGTGTTGCTTCTGGTGAAAGATGAAACCATGAGGCTATAAATCCTGCTGCAAAGAACAGTGGTATGTTACATGCCCAGTCACCAATATAAGACCACCATAGCACCTTTTTTGTATACATTTTCGCCTGTTCTTTCTCACCTGCACCTATACACTGTCCTACAACCGTTATAAGTGCAAGTCCCATAGAAGCAGCCGGTATATTAGCAAAATCAATAACCGTATAACCTACAGAATTCGCTGCTGTTGAGGCTGTTCCAAATGTAGCAACCATGCTTACAACCATAAGCTTGCCTATCTGGAACATTCCATTTTCAATACCGGATGGAATACCTATTGTAAGAATTTTCTTTATATAGTTCCAGTCCGGAACAAAGTACTTTATATGGTCTATTCTTACAGGGTTCGTCTTACCACACACAAGCACTGACATAACGATACCTGCTGCCACACGGCTGAGCGCAGTAGAAAGCGCAACACCAGCTACACTCCACTTAAATACAAATACAAACAACGCATTTCCAGCTACATTAATCACATTCATAAGTATGCTTATATTCATGCTTACCTTACTGTTGCCTACACTTCTGAATATCGCCGCACCAGCATTATACATTCCTAAGAATGGATACGAAAGCGCTGTTATCATAAAGTACAGCACTGCACAATCCATAACAGACTCTTCAACTGTTCCGAATATCGTCTTAAGAAGTGGTCTTGTAAATGAAACTGAAAATGCAGTCATTATAACTGAAAATATTAACAAAACGGTCTCAAGCTGTGCCCCTGACTTTCTTGATTCATCATCCCTGCCTTTACCTATATACTGGCTGCAAACAACAGCGCCACCTGTTGCAAGTGCTGCCATAACCTGTATGATAAGCCTGTTGATATTATCAACAAGTGCAACTCCTGCAACAGCCGCTTCTCCTGACTGGGATACCATAAGTGTATCCACAAGTCCTACAAGAACAGCAAGCAGCTGTTCAAACATAAGCGGAATTATAAGCTTCCTTAAATCTTTACCACTAAACAACATATGTTTACTCCATCTATATTTTCATTTTATGGTGTAAGTGTTAATTCACAACTATTCTGCACAGCTTATATTAAAGAGCTGCAGAATATGCCTTTGACCCCATCACCAATCATACATTTATCACATAAAAATTCGGTCAGAACGTACTTTTAACATTCTGACCGAATATAATAACTATATTATCAGCTGTAATAAACATCTATAAACCGGTTAGCTAAGCTTCTAACCAGCCTGTTAACAATCAGCGATATTAGTCTACTGTGTAAATCCAGCCCTTAGGAGCTTCGATTCTGCCCATCTGGATACCTGTAAGAGTTTCATATAACTTCTTTGTAACAGGTCCCATCTCGTCCATACCACTTGGTAAGCAGATTTTCCTTACCATGATCAACAATCTTTCCTACTGGAGAGATAACTGCTGCTGTACCGCAAAGACCACACTCAGCGAAATCCTTAACCTCATCAAAGAGAACTTCTCTTTCTTCAACTTCAAGTCCAAGGTATTCCTTAGCAACATGTACTAATGAACGTCTTGTGATAGATGGTAAAATACTATCTGACTTAGGAGTTACAACCTTTCCATCCTTAGTAACAAAGAGGAAGTTAGCTCCACCTGTCTCTTCAACCTTAGTTCTTGTAGCTGGGTCAAGATACATATTCTCAGCATATCCTTCTGCATGAGCTGTAACGATTGCGTGAAGACTCATAGCATAGTTAAGACCAGCCTTGATATGACCTGTTCCGTGTGGTGCTGCTCTATCAAAATCTGAAACCTTGATTGTAAGTGGCTTAGCGCCGCCCTTAAAGTATGGTCCAACAGGTGTTGTAAATACTCTGAACTGATATTCATCAGCAGGCTTAACACCTATAACCGGATTGCTTCCGAACATATATGGGCGGATATAAAGTGATGCACCTGAACCATAAGGTGGTACCCAGTCCTCATTAGCTCTTACTGTTTCAGCAATAGCTTCTACAAACTTATCTTCTGGGAATACTGGCATCTCAAGTCTTCTACAAGAATCTGCCATTCTGCTTGCGTTCATATCTGGTCTGAAAATAACTGTGTGACCATTCTCTGTTGTGTATGCCTTCATACCTTCAAAACATGACTGTGAATACTGTAATACACCAGCACATTCGCTGATAACGACTTTGTCATCATCTGTGATAACACCGTTATCCCATGCTCCATCCTTATAATTAGCTACGAATCTCTTATCAGTCTTTACATAGCCAAACCCTAAATTAGACCAATCAATATCTTTCTTTGCCATAATTCTACTTCCTTTCGTGTTCGACAGTTTACTCACCTACTGTCAGGAGCTTTCTATAATAACTGCCGCAGACAATTCTATCCTGCATAATTCACATGCAGTACAGTCAGCATATACGCCAGTCCACTAACCCCTTGGCATAACACACCCTTTTGTGTTCATTATAATGAATCCCATCGATTAATTAAATTACGGATATTTTATACCCACATTTTCTATAAGTCAATAAATTTTGTTTATCTAATCATTATATCCATGTATTTTTTATATATTTGTGCGGTACAGATGCTTTTTAGCTGTTTTTTCCGTGAGTGTTCAGGGATGTTTCACATCCCCGAACACGCGATTATTCATAGCTTGTAATCTGTGTATAGAAGTTATCATAATCTGTTCTTCCATCTGCTGTAAATGCGATAGCAGTTCTTGGATGCTGGTTAGCATTTCCAGTTATCATATACTGTACATCACATCCCCATACGACTCCTGCCTTCTTAAGCGGTACCATATGCTTCTCAACAAACTTAAGTACTGGTGATATTCTATACTTAGGATTTCTTAAGAAGCCCATAAGAAGCTCTGAATAGCAGTTACCGGCGCCTCTTCCCATGCCACTCATTGTAACATCAAGATAGCTTACACCAATAGTACAAGCTTCTATTGTATTGGCAAATGCAAGCTGCTGATTGTTATGTGCATGGATACCTACGCTCTTTCCATACTTTTCAGCTACCTTAAGGTACTTATCTGCAAGTCTTCTTATCTGCTCTGGATAAAGTGAACCATAGCTGTCAACAAGATATATTACACTTGCCTTGCTCTGTGCTGCAAGAAGCTCTAACGCAAGATCTAACTCATTCTCACTTGCTGTAGATATAGCCATAATATTGATAGTCACCTCATAGCCCCATATCTGCACAGTAATTAATCATCTCAATAGCTGCCGGAATAGTATTAATATATGTAGCTACCCCTTATCCATATCTATAACACTTTTCAGACTTAGGTATGATATCCTTTTTAAAATCAGTTCTACCAACATCAGCCATAACAGAAATCTTTAAGTCAGTATTGTTATCACCAACTATTTCCCCTGATATCCTTCTCATCGCAGAACTTCCACTTGCCATAATCATCCACGTTAAAGACTTCCTTTGATGCCTTGTAACCGAATTCCATATAGTCAACACCTGCTGCCACATTGGCCTTATACAGGTCACGCACGAAATCCTCACTAAACTCAAAATTATTAACAAGTCCTCCATCCCTAAGTGTACAATCTACAACTTTGATATCTGGTCTGTATGATACTAACTCACCCTTCTGTTCCATAACCTGATTACCTCTTCTTCCTTAAATGTTCGCAGATAACTTTAAATTGATCCACGATTAATGCAATTCGCTTTAAAGCGTTACACTTTAAAGTGCTAAACTGTTGTCTATTATAACACTATTATTTAATTTGTAAATACCTTTACCACAATTTTTTATATTTCAAGCGCATCATACATATCTTCAACATGCTTCGGACTCATACCACCGATTCTCGCACAAGGTGTGACCTCGCACGTTCGACGCGGCTGAGGTGGAGGTGCCGGGCCTGCTATCGCTGCTCGGCGATGATCCA
>ENA-OQOA01000368-OQOA01000368.1-human-gut-metagenome-genome-assembly--contig:-NODE-368-length-21244-cov-3.198182_pt1 | contig 21244 bp, 20 predicted proteins | sample MGYA00242633_ERZ504888 | MGnify/ENA primary metagenome ERZ504888 (study PRJEB26092, sample SAMD00036372) | human gut metagenome | host: Homo sapiens | study: EMG produced TPA metagenomics assembly of...
GCCGTATCTTTGCGGTCCAAAATGGACCATTACACCCAATTTGTTTACCAAATAAGTAAAATAATAACAATAAAAGAATATACTGAAATGAAAAAAGGTCTTCATCCCTGAAAACTATCGTCCGGTTGTATTTAAAGATATGTCAAACGGCGATGTATTTTTGTCACGTTCAACTTGTAGCACAAAAGAAACCATCGAATTCGAAGGTGAAACTTATCCGTTGGTAAAACTGGAAATTTCTAATACATCACACCCGTTCTACACTGGTAAATCTAAATTGGTGGATACAGCAGGTCGTGTTGATAAGTTCATGAGCCGCTACGGTAACCGTATAGAAAAAGTAAATTGTAACTTACACATAAGTTTCAATATAAAAAGGCTGCAAACTCATTGAGTTGCAGCCTTTTTATATTGAAACACATTGCACTCCCTTTAGGGGAATGCACTAAACTTTCCTTCTTTCCATTCATATATCACCGGCTCTTTCTTGATATACACTGCCAATTTTTCTCTTTCTGTCTTTGCCAGATATTCCGGAGTAGTATAAGTAAAAGAGATGATTGACTTGTCCTCAGACAAAGTAGCTTTCACCAGTTCCATATCTGCTTTCTCTCTAATCGCAACATAAGCCTCATCAGTCAGCGTATCTACCGGCAGATAAAAAGCCTCGACAGAAGGAAGCCGGATAAAATCACTTTCCGCCAGTTGCTCCCACCGTGTACTATAAAAACGAATTTCACTATCACAAACCGGACCACAAACTGTATTGATCACACAAATCACCTTTACGGAATCATTCAAGGGCAACAGTTTCATTTCCATAGAACTACTTCCCGTGGTCTGCAGAAACAAATAATCGTCAGTCAACTTTTTCAGCTCGGACACCTTTCCAAAACGGTTCTTGACCTCCGCCTTCATATTACTTGCCAGAAAATCCACACAATCCTCGCGATTTACCTTTGTCAATAAAGGAGCTATCGAATCAGGCATAGCGATAAAGAGAGTTTTCATATCCTGAGCGTGCAACGAAAACACGCACAACAACATACCTATTATAAATAAAGTCTTTTTCATCACATTTTTAAATTAAAATCCCCCAAAGATACATATTTTGTCAGCTTATTCCCAACCGCATTATATTTTTTTCTATTTTTGTCGGACTAATAACCAACTAAACAGAAAATGCTATGTATTTACACAAAGAGTTAGAAACTCTAACACGGCCGGAAATAGAGAAATTGCAATTGGAACGCTTGCAAAAGACTGTCCGTCATTGCATGAATTCCCCTTTCTATAAACAACGATTTGCCGAGAGTCATCTGAGCCCGGAAGATATCCGTTCACTGGATGATTTACAAAAAATTCCGTTTACTACCAAACAAGATTTACGTGATACCTATCCCTTCGGACTGGCATCCGTACCTTTGGAAAAAACCGTCCGCCTTCACTCATCCAGTGGAACCACCGGAAACCCCACTGTCATTCTCCATACTCAGAAAGACCTTGACGAATGGGCCAATGCAGTCGCCCGTTGTCTTTATATGGTAGGATTGCGTCCAGGTGATGTTTTCCAAAACTCTTCCGGTTATGGCATGTTCACTGGCGGACTAGGTTTTCAATATGGTGCCGAAAGGCTGGGAATGTTAACCGTACCTGCCGCTGCCGGAAACACCAAGCGCCAGTTAAAGTTTATCTCAGATTTCGGAACCACTGCCCTGCATGCCATTCCCAGCTATGCAGCCCGTATATATGAGGTAATGCAGGAAATGGGGATTGACCCTCGCCGTGATACCAAACTGAAGACATTGATTATCGGAGCAGAACCTCACTCTGAAGAACAACGCCGCCGCATCGAAGATATGTTAGGCGTAAAAGCTTACAATTCTTTCGGCATGTCCGAAATGTGCGGTCCCGGTGTGGCTTTTGAATGTCAGGAACAGAACGGCCTGCATATATGGGAAGATTATTATATCGTAGAAATAATCAACCCCGACACTTTGGAACCCGTACCCGAAGGGGAAGTGGGTGAGCTGGTGTTGACCACGATCAATCGTGAAGCGATGCCTTTACTGAGATACCGCACCCGTGACCTTACCCGTATTCTGCCGGGCGAATGTCCTTGTGGCCGTCATCACAAACGTCTGGACAGAATGAAAGGACGCAGTGACGATATGATTATCCTGAAAGGGGTCAATATCTTCCCCATTCAGATTGAAACAATTTTGTTACAATTCAAAGAATTGGGCAGTGATTATCTGATTACACTTGAAACTGCCGAATCAAATGATGAGATGACCGTAGAAGTGGAATTAAGCCAACTGTTCACTGACGATTACGGGCGTCTGCAATCATTGACCCGTGAAATCACTCGCCAACTGAAAGATGAAATATTAGTTACCCCACGTGTGAAACTGGTACCCAAAGGAACACTCCCTAAACCAGAAGGCAAAGCTGTCCGCGTGAAAGACTTACGTAAAACCTTTTAAAAATAAGTTTATGACTATACAACAATTATCCGTCTTCATTGAAAATAAATCGGGGACTCTACAAAGGGTATTGAACTTATTAAAAGAAGCAGGCATACAACTGATTGCCTCCACTATTGCCGATACAGTGGAATATGGCATTTACCGTATCATCTGCTCGGAACCCAAACGCGCATACGAAACACTGAAAGAGGCCGGAATATCCGTGGCGCTCTCTGATGTGTTCGCCATCACACTGGATAATCAGCCGGGACGGGCAGCGGACGCTATCACCATTTTCAGTGAAGCCAAAATAGGAATCACTTATCTGTATTCCTTCTTGTTAGGAAACAAAGGCATATTGATTTTCCGCACAGATAATCCCGACAGAGCAAGAGAAGTGATTATTCTTAATAATCTCTCTTTCGTAGCTGAGAAAGATTTATCAACGCTGATTTAAAATATACATCCCCCGTAGAGCGTAAGCATTACTCCCTACGGGGAATATAGTTCTTATCCTCTGCGTTTCAAGAAGTCCGTAGGACTTTCCCCGAAATATTCCTTGTAACACTTTGTAAAATAAGAAGGAGAAGTAAAACCTACCTCATACGTTATTTCGGATATGGTTTTCTCTGAAGAGGCCAGCAAGGAAGCAGCTTTCTTTAATCTGGCAATACGTACTAATTCATTGGGAGAATAATTGGTAAGCGCCTTAATCTTACGATAAAGCTGCACTCTGCTTAATCCCATCTTACTGCCTAAATCTTCCACACTTAATTCAGAATCCGCCAAGTTTTCTTCTATCAGTTCCCTGAAACGGTCAACAAAGCCTTTATCCACGTCGCTTACCGATTCTTTAGATAAAGTAGTCTTATCCCCGAAGAATTGTTTCAACCGCTTATGGTTATCCATCAGATTACGAAGACGTACCAGCAACAGTTTGGAATTAAAGGGTTTGGAGATATAAGAATCCGCCCCACACTCAAATCCCTGTATCCGCTGTTCATCCAACGAACAAGCGGTGAGCAACATCACCGGAATATGGGAAGTCTGCAATTCTGTTTTCAACTTTCTGCAACACTCCAATCCATCCATCACCGGCATCATCACATCACAGATTATGGCATCGGGCACATATTTCATGGCTTTCTTTAATCCGGCACACCCGTCGGGAGCCTCTATCACTGTATATTCTTCTTTTAGTAATGACTTCACATAGTCACGCACATCCGCGTTATCATCTATTATCAAGATACATTCTTTATTCTCATCCGGAATCTGCTCTTCTGTTTCCATATCCTCCAGCTCCTCCACCACCGTCTGTTGTGTAATGCGCGGTTCCTGCACGAGGTCTGCAGACGGCTCTTCCACTACTGTCATAGGGATATCCACTGTAAATACAGTTCCTTTTCCTTCCACACTATCCGCCGTTATCTCTCCACCGTGCAGTTCGACAAAAGCCTTTGCCAAGGCAAGGCCGATACCCGAACCCGCATGGTTTACATCAATCTGATAAAAGCGGTCGAAGATATGCCGGATATGTTGGACAGAGATTCCCGAACCAGTATCAGCAACTACCAGACGGGCATATCTCCCACCTTCCTCCTTCGTCAAAGTAGAAAGTGTAACTGTAATGGTTCCATTCTCCGGTGTGAACTTAAACGCATTGGACAATAAGTTGAAATAGACACGTTCCATTTTCTCGGCATCCACTGCCATCAGATAATCTGCCCGGTCATCATTCACCTCCAATACAAAATGGATATGCTTTTTCAAAGCCAAAGTTTGGAATGAATGACTCCATTCCTGCAACTGCACCCGTAGATTCATATTGGCTCTTACCAATTCCAATTTATCATTTTCATACTTACGAAAATCAAGAATCTGGTTGACAAGCCTCAACAGGATATGTACATTCTTATGCACCACCTTTAATAAGGATTGTTGTCTGGGAGTCAATGCCTTATCTTCCAATAGTTGCTCCACCGGATCGGCAACCAAAGTGAGTGGAGTACGGAAATCATGAGAGACATTCGTAAAGAAAACCAGTTTGGCATGGGTCGCCTCTTCCAATTGTTTGGAAAGGCTAATCAGCTGGTCACGTTGTTCCTCCAATTTTTTCTTTTGACGGGACAGTTCCATATTCATCCGGTTCTTTGTCCAATAGGCACGGACAATAATCGCCAATAAGGCAGCAAACAATAACAGAATAATCAGACAGGCATACAGAAACATGGTTTGGGCAGAGTATCTGGACAGATATTCGTTCACCTGATTATTCAGCCGTTCTATCTTTCCATCCTGTTCGGTAATGTGGTCTGTCTGCAATTGCATCACCCGGGCATTCGTTTTATCAACCAAAGCTGTTGATAACTTAGTATCTCTCTCATACGGGCGTTTCTCCAAAATATCCATCGCCACCTGTACTACCTTGTCACCTCCGGTCGGATAAATAAATGTAGCATCCAGCACCCCGTTTATGATCTGTTCCACTCCATATTCCTTACCGGGCAGCGCATCAATGCCGACAAACAACATTTCCTTTTCCAACTGTTGCTGACGGGCGGACAAATAGGCCCCGATAGCCATGCGGTCATTCTGGGCAAACACCAAATCTATATTCTTATTAGTTTGAAACACGGAGTCCATTTTCTCACCTGCCACACTTTGCAGCCAGGCTCCATCTACGCTGGCAGTTATTTCAATTCCGGGCTCTTCTTTCAGCACATCCGTCAACCCCTTATGGCGTTCCATAGCAGGCGTGGAGCCTTCAAGCCCTGTTATCTCCAAGACTTTCCCTTTTCCATGCAGGCGGTTGAGAATGTATTGCCCCACATCTTTTCCAATCTCATAATTATCGGCTCCCACAAAAGCCGTGTACTTGTCCGACAGAATCTTACGGTCAATCACCACCACAGGTATTCCCTGCCGATAGGCTTTCTCCACAACGGGAGTAATGGCTGCCGCTTCGTTTGGAGCGACAATAAGCAGGTCCACTTTCTTATCAATAAAATATTTTGATATCCGCTATCTGGTTCCGGTTATTGTCTTTCGCGGTACGGATTTCCACCTCCACCCCGTCATAAAATAAAGCTTCACGTACTATTTCATTATTCATTTTGTGCCGCCACTCATCAATCACTGCATTGCGAAACACCGATGCGATAACGCGTATGCTTCTGAGTGCACGACATCAGAATTCCGGCGAGGCATAAAATGGACAATAAAAGATAGTTTTTCATGTTCCTCAAAATATTTATGGATACACAAAGATAAAAGGTAACCGCTAATGAAACAAACATCTGCTGGAAAAAGAGCACCACACACGTTGGAAAAATCATCGAGGACTCCATTCCTGTTTCTTCGAAAAGTTTCTTCAGACATTTAAAATGGATTTCAGGCATCTATAATATGCCTGAAAATCCTATAGCTTCTTTCATAACGCCCCTTAGCAGGTTTACCCGTTATCAACCAACTGTTCCCTCAAACGGGCAGGCAATTCGGGCATAGCCCCATTTTGTGTACATACATAAGCAGAAACCTCAACCGCCAGTTTATGCGCTTCGGCAACCGATTTTCCTTTCAACACGGCTGCCACAAACGTTGCCGTGAAAGAATCACCGGCTCCCACCGTATCAGCTACTTCCACCTTCGGAGTCTCTACAAATGAAATCTCACCCGGAGTAAAGACATAGCTGCCATTAACACCACAAGTAAGTATCAGCATCTTCAAATTATATTTAGCCAGCAGAATCCAACATTTATCCTGCAAATCAATACCGGGATAACCGAACATGCGGCTCACTGTGACCAGTTCTTCATCATTAATCTTCAGAATATTGCATTTTTTCATGGAGTTGCAAAGAATCTCCTTCGTATAGAATCCCTGACGCAAATTTACATCAAAGATTTTGCACTGTCCCTCGCCGTCGGGCATGGTATCCAAGAAACGGTTGATAGTCTCCCGTGAAACGACACTGCGCTGTGCCAATGAACCGAAACATACCGAACGGGTATTACGGGCCAGTTCCTCCAAAGCGGGAGTGAAAGGAATATTATCCCAGGCAACCCCTTCCTTTATATCATACATAGGTACCCCATTAGGATCCAGCTCCACTTGCACAGTTCCGGTGGGATAAGGAACTTTTTCTATCAAATAATTCAATTTCTTGCTATCAAAGTTCTCAAGTATCTCATTACCCAATTTATCATCACCAATCGCACTGACCACACGGCTGTCGAAACCGAATTGTGATACATGATAAGCGAAGTTTGCCGGAGCACCACCAATTTTCTTTCCTTCGGGCAGCACATCCCATAGTGCCTCACCCATTCCTACAATAATATTATTCATGGTCATTTCTTTATTTTTAAGGTATATAATAACAAGTAAATCACTCCTACAGTCATTACGGCAACAGCACCGCTTTGTCCCATCGCGTCACTGGCAACTCCCATAGCCAACGGAAATACCGTGCCGCCGAACAAGCCCATAATCATCAGTCCGGAAACTTCATTTTTCTTATCGGGCATCGCAAACAACGCCTGCGAGAAGATAATGGAAAACACATTGGAGTTACCGAAACCAATCATGGCAATACAAATATAAATAATTGTTTCCGTATGGAAAATAAAAAAGTCCCACCATTGCCAGTAACATAAACACTACACTGAGTGCAAAAAAGGACTTCGCAGAAACCTTTTGCAAAATAAATGCTCCGAGAAAACATCCTACCGTACGGAAAATAAAGTAAAGGCTTGTCGCAAAACCGGCCTCAGCCAATGTCATATCCAAACGCTCCATCAATATTTTGGGAGCAGTCGTATTGGTACCTACGTCAATGCCCACATGACACATGATGCCAATGAAGGATAGCAAAATAAACGGTTTACCCAACAGAGCGAAACAGGCTTTGAAACCGGATGCCTTATCGGGCTTCTCTTCCTCGATAGGTGTGGAACCCAACAAGGCAATAGCCAAAACAGCTATAACCATATAGACAGGAAACAGCACCCTCCATCCCAATCCGAAAGAAGGAATGGTCTGAGTAGCTCCCCACATGGCAATATAAGGGGCCAGAAAAGAAGCTATAGCTTTTACAAACTGTCCGAAAGTCAATGTACTTGCCAGCTTGTCCCCGGCAATGATATTACTCAACAACGGATTCAAGGACGTTTGCATCAATGCATTACCGATCCCCAACAAAGAGAAGGAAATAAGCATGAGGGTATAGCCGTCTCCAAAAACAGGAATCAATAAAGAAGCAAAAGTGATTATCAAACTCAAAAGGACTGTCTTTTTGCGCCCTATCTTATTCATCAGAACACCCGTAGGTACGGAGAAAATCAGGAACCAGAAAAAGACCAGTGAGGGGAAGACATTGGCTTGCGAGTCTGTGAGATCCAAGTCAGCCTTTACATAGTTCGACGCAATCCCCACCAAGTCAACAAACCCCATGGCGAAGAAACAAAGCATCACCGGAATTAATTTGGCATATAGGTTTTTATTGTTATTCATGGCTTTTATTTTTTCATTTTTTATTTCTTCATCTTATTCACCTGACCTATTTATAGACCTAATTTATATATTGTGAAATCTGAGATTTTCATCTCCCCTCCTTCACTATAAAAACGTAAGGAGTTATAAGGTTCATTCGGGAATACCAGATTAGTCATGGCAATGCGACCGCCGTCAACAAACAGTTCCACACTTCCATTATCCACAAACACTTGAACCTTATGTCCTTTCGCGGTGTTTATCGGAGCCCAAGTACCCAAAGCAAAATCATTTTTATAGTTCACCGTCACTTCTTTATACCGAGCATAACTCTCTTCGGTATCCAAATCATGCGGCTTTACCTTCTTGCCAAAGTCTACAATACCGCTTTCCGCCCGATCCATTACCACACGTCCTTCCGCAGCATCCAGATAAATCCTCACTTTCTCACCCAGACTATTCAGCAATTCAAAACCAGCTTCTTTACCTGCCGATGTTAATTGCAGTTCCAGTTCGAAAGCGCCATCATTATTTTCAAAAAAGTGTTTCAAAACGCTTCTCACCATTCACTGTAAAGTCATCCAGTTTTTTAGAATCCTTCCGTAAGTTTTCCGTCTCTTTTACCGGTGCGGCACTCAGATAAAGCTGCTTGTCCTCACCTGTATACAGACTCAATTCACGTGGCAAAGCATTGGCACTACGGAACTGCTGTATAGGAGTATAGTTAGCATATTGCCAGTTGCTCATCCAAGGAACAGCAACGATACGGTTGTCTGTATTTGAGAAGCAAACGGTGGCATAATGATCTTTTCCCCAGTCGAGCCACTTCACCACCTCGGGTTTCGTATCGCATACAAACCGATGTCCGTCAAAATCGCCTACAAAATACATAGTACCACTGCCTCCATAAACAAATCCCGGATTGATATTTACAATCATCACCCATTTCATCTTAGACCGGTCACCATCTACAGGCAACTGAATGAAATCCGGACATTCGAACTGATTGGGCTGAGGACCAAATCCTTCTCCAAATTCACTCATGTATTCCCACTGCTTCAAGTTTGCAGATGAATAAAAACGCATATTCTTGTCCGCACTGACAATCATAATCCACTTCTGTTCGGGCTCATACCAGAATACTTTCGGATCACGGAAATTCTGTAGCCCGTCAAACGGAGTAAGGACCGGATTTTGTTCATATTTTGTATAAGTGCGTCCATTGTCCGTGCTGTATGCCATACTTTGCACCTGACTCTGTCCACCGGGTACATTACGGTGCGAAGTATAAAAAAGCAATAATTGTATTCTCACCGTAGCCTGCGCTGTTATTTTTATCCACAATAGCACTTCCCGAGAAGATATGCCCCAAAGTATCACGGGCAATCGCCGGGTCGAGGTGTTCCCAATGAACCAAGTCTTTGCTCACGGAATGTCCCCAATGCATATTCCCCCACATAGAGCCGTATGGATTATGCTGGAAATAAAGGTGATATTCACCATCTTTATAAACCAGTCCGTTGGCATCGTTCATCCATCCATAAAGCGGAGTGTGATGGTAAAGAGGACGGAATTTATCTCTGTTTGTTGTATCAAATGTATCCGAGACTTTAATGCTGTCCCAACAAAGAGCATCAGCGGCCACATTGCGGATAGTCACCGTAGCGCCCCCCTCATCTTGAGTCAAAGCGAAAGGTACATAATATTCTACACTGTCGATAGCTAGACGAATATCCATTTCAGTATCAGCCGGACTGCCTGTTTCCAATTTCACCTGTCCTTCCTTACTGCCTTCCTGAATCGGAAGCAACAAATATTTAGCGGAATGAGCAATATGCACGATAGTGACTGTATCCCCCTGATGTTCGAACACCAGATTATTTTTTGTGACTGACAGGAAACTGTGCCTGCTGTAAAGGCTAAACCTAATACAAGGTTAACAAGATTTGTTTTCATGGAATATATGGTATTAAAAGTTTTATTATTAAAATCAGAATGTTATTTTCGCCGCAAATTCTACGGTGAACGGACGGATATAGCTACCTGCCATCCATGCGCCATTATATGCTGCCGCATTTTCCTTATCAACCAATTCCGCCCCCGAGATGCTGCCCTTAGCACCGGTCTGGTTCAAGAAGTTTATCACAGTTCCGCTTAAGGACAGATGTTTGTTTACATTCCAGTTAATTCCACCGAATGTTTCCCAACGGCCGTTGAAGTAATAAGCATTCTTGATATTCGCATACGTTTTGCTGAAATAACGGAAACTTGCCCATACCTTCAAGTCTTTGGTAATGTTGTAACTAGGGTCCAGCTCTATCAGCACCTTCGGAATTTCAGTAACGATATTGCCGGTGGCATTGATACCCGATGTTGTCCCGTCACTAAAAGTCACTCCCGTTTCATACTTTTTATACTTCGGGCTTTGGTAAGTGAACAGGAAATGGAAATCAAATCCTTTGAAAGGTTTCACAACTGCATCCGTCGTCCATCCTATTGTTTCAATATCATAACTCAATGCAGCCGCCTTAATATCCTTATCATTATTCGGATTAATCAGGTTCAAGGTAGAGTTGTTGTTAGTCTTGGCAATGTAACTGAATAATGAGGTCAGGCTAATCCAGTCATTATTGAAATAAATACCCGCACGCCCCAAAGGAATCGTAATCTTATCTACATTCGGCATCTCGGCAGGAGCAAAGTTCGACATATTCGGACGCTGGGTATTGTAGGTAAAATCGGCGGTAAAGCCAAATTGTTTCGTCATTTTATAAGTAGCGGCCGCCGTGAAAGCCATGTTCAACCAATCGTAGCTGAAATGACGGGGAGCTATCTTCGTACCATCGGCCGCAACTGCCCCGATATGATAACCGGCAAAGCGGCCTACCGGATTGCCTTCGGCATTATATACCGCCAGGTTCTTCCTGCCAGACGCTGGTACTCAAAGCGTGCGCCATAATACACATTCCATTGATCAGTGATATCCCAATCGTGAGTAGCATAAAGAGCCAATTTGTTTCATGTCCTTTGTAATATTCGGAAGCATTCTGGTTCAGATTATAATAAGGAGTATTTCCGTAATGATGAATATCCTTCGTATCGGCGCTGTACAACATTTGGGGATATTCTTCTACCGTATGGTCGTACATGGTAGTGTTCGAAGCATAGTCCACATCATAATACCATTCGTTCACCCCACACGCCAAGTCATATAATCATACTTCCGCGACAACTCGGTGGTAAAGAAGAATTCATCTATATTCCCCCGGTTGAAACAGGACATACGGCTCTGCACATATCCTTCATAAGGATTCAAAGCTCCATCCAGTCCTTTGGTGCTATAACCGTCGGCCAATACTTTCTGCTCCATAGACATCGGAGTCTGGTACAGATAGGAGCCCAAAGCATGGTCATACTTCATATTGATTTTCCACTCCAACCCGTTATCCCACCGGTAACGGTTAAGAACCGTCAACTGATTTCCTTTACTGGCCGTAGCATCATACAGACTGATCTTTTTTCGTCTCTCCGGTACGCATGTCCATATAAACCATATCCGATACATTAGGCAGATAGGAAGAAGTACCGAGACCGAAACCGGGAATCTCCTTCACACTCCCATCGCCTACATAAATAAATGGTGCACCGGTGGTAGCATTGGACAACCAATGGCTGTTGCTGTAATGGTAGATGGCAGAGAGCTGTCCACGTCCTTCATTGTAGAACTTAGTCAAAGCAAACTTATAGATCTGAGTCCGGTCCTGATATTGTGCAAAACGTAGTTTGAACGAACCCGGATCAAAATTCTGATAGATACTGCCGCTGTAAAACCAATCTTTTCCGATGCTTCCATTCAGATTGAAGTCAAATTGCTGTTTACCGAAATGATTGGTGCCGTAGTTCAGCACGCCATTCATTTTCTTCTCTTTATTCAAGCCGAGTTCCGTAAATGAATTGACAGCATAACCTATATTGCCGGTAGTAATCGCTGTTTCGGAAATCTTCAGCAATCCGGTATGTCCCAAGCTGCTGTCTCCGCGCCAATGCGTGTTTACATTATGAGGATTCGAATTATATACTACAGGAAGACCATTTTCGAGTACATTCACATCACCACCGGGCAGACCGATAGAGATTTCACGAGGACCATTGGCACTAGCCGCATTCAACATGACATTGCGATTGCCTTCCTCTTTCGAATTAGAGGCCACTTTGGTAGAATCTTGTTGTGCATAACCATTCAAGCAAGCGGCGGCAAGTAAAATAATGACCGTGCCCATCCGATTCTTTTGTTGATTTTTGTTCATAGCATTAAATGTTTTTAAAAGTTTTCTGAGACAAAGGTAGGGGACAGCCGGCAACCTCTATAAAACATTTGTTACAGCTGCTGGCATTTTTGTTTCATTGCAACAAAAGTGACGGATTATGTAACATTTCTCGTGAACCATAGGCCTTTTCACCTCTAAAAACAAGTTCATCCCAATTTTCCTTCAGCCTTCAGTTTTTGCTGTTTTTTCCCCATTTCATCGAAGAAAACACCTGAAGGATTATCCTTCAGCCTACTATCAGCCCACCTTTAGGCAAGCAAGAGAAAAAAAATCCCAATTCCTCTTTTTCTATCCGAAGTATGCCGGTAATCAGCATAAAACACTTACCTTTACAACAGCACCAACTGAAAAGAAAGACGCCACAATGAAAGGAAAATCCCTCAAACCTTCAAGGGGAACATCTAATTTGCCCGTACAAGCTCTTTTCTCCTATGAATTAATAGGTTTTTCCAGTATGATTAAGTACTTTTGTCCTGAATACTAAGACAGACTCCGATGGCAGACTGTACAATCCACTATAGCAGACCGTACAGTCCACTACAGTAAACCGTACGGTCCATTGCCTGCGTCTATAGAAGTTAATAGAAAGAATCCCCTTAGCGTTCAGCAAGAAACGACTTAATCTCCCTATTAAAAAGCATTAAACATGGCAGCAAAGTATGATTTCAAAACCTCCCCGACATACAAGGAGAGAAGGAACAGCCCACCCTGTATCCACAAATTGTAGTATCGGGCACAAAAAGCCTGAAAGACCTGGCTAAAGACATTGCCCGGCGTTCCACCGTCCACGAAGGGACCGTCGTCGGTCTGCTATGTGACCTGGAAAGCATTATCGCCAATTACCTGGCAGACGGTTATAACGTAAAACTGGGAGAACTGGGTACTTTCTCGGCCACACTGACTTGCCGCAAGGTAACGGACAAAAGCGAGATACGAGCCGCATCGGTACATTTTGACAACATAAAGTTCAAACCCACCCGGAAATTTCGTAAGGAGGTACGAAGCAAAGGAAAGCTGGAACGGGCAGAATATGGTTTCCGGACCTCCTCCACCCGATATTCAGCAGAAGAACGCTTTGTACGGCTGACGAATTATCTGAAAGAGCACTCCATTATCACTTGCCAAGGAACTATTGTGCCTTGACAGGGTTGCTGAAAACAAAAGCCGGCAGCGAACTACGCCAATGGAGCAATGAAAAGAAAATAGAAAGAGACGGACGCGCCCCGCACGTGATATACAGGGCGATGCCGGAAAGCTGAAAAGGCGTCCTTTCATTTGCTCCCCCCTCCCGGAACCTTTATTCTTTCCGGGTACGGCTGGTAGCTATGAGATACGCCCCCAGCAGAATCAGCGGCACACTGAGCCACTGCCCTATATTAAAAGTCATATCCGCCTCTTCGGCAACCTGCGGATTCTTCATAAACTCCAGAGCAAAACGAGTGCCAAAAAATATAAGCAAGCTTACTCCGGTTATTAATCCCACTCTTTTTTGTAAATGGTATGTATGGTACATCATCCAGGCAGTTACACCGGCAACCAGGCAATACAGCATTTCATAAATCTGAGTAGGATGGCAAGGCAAACCTTCATACAGCTGATGCCACTCCCGGGAACGGACAAATTCAAATCCCCAAGGCAACGTGGTGGGATATCCGAATATCTCGGAATTCATTAAATTACCCAAACGGATACAGAAGCAGACAATCGCCACAGCAGGTATCATGCGGTCAAACAACCACCACACACTTTTCCGGGTTACTTTTTTTGAATACCACATCAGAGCCAGAATGATGGCAAACACCCCTCCATGACTTGCCAACCCACCTTTCCAAATCTTGAATATTTCAACAGGATGGGCGCTATAATAGTCCCATTCATAAAATAAACAATGCCCCAGACGGGCGCCAATGACCGTACTGACTATGCAATAGACGAAAAGCTTGTCCACCCAGTCTTCCGGATACTTCTCTTTTTTGAATAAACGGCTTACTATTTCATAAGCTAATATGAAACCAAGGCCCCACATCAGCCCATACCAACGCACTTCCCAACTACCTACTTTAAATAAGATAGGATCCACATCCCATACAATACTTGCTATCATTGTTCTATTTCTTTGTTTATGAGCACAAAGGAAATAAAAAAACTCTTCTCCGAAATAAAACGGAGAAGAGATTTTCAGAATATCGTTCTTTTTGAGGAAACCTCTTTATACCAAATGCGCAATCAGTTCCTCACGGTCGCCGCACAGCAGATCAATTACAGGAACTTCAATCATGGTATAACATCCGGGCTGCTGTTTCATGGAGGCACGTGCCACGCAAACCAGCACCTGTGCGGTAAGAGCCGGATTATTAATCTTCATGTCAAACTCGAACAACTGATTATGGGTCTTGCCCGATACCCCTTTACGAACCAGGTTAACGCCATGACCCACGTCATTCAAATCGTCCACACATGGAACTTGTTTTACATGTGTCTCGTCATTTACAAAATAAGGATCCGACTTGATGGCGGCTTCCACAGTCTTGAAGTCCGCACCTTCCTCCAGTTCCACATACACCATACGGCGATGGATACCGGTACCCACAGGAATAGTCATGGACAAAGCATCCTTCACTCCATCAATGGCACGGACTGCTACGGAATGCCCCATGCTGCGTCCCGGACCGAAATTGGTATAAGTAATGCCCTTCGGAGCGATGGCTTCCAACAGTGTACGAACTACAGAATCGCTTCCCGGATCCCATCCGGCAGAAATAATAGCGACAGCCTTACCGGCCTTTGCCGACTCATCCAATGAACGGCGGAGAGAAGTGATTTGTGTATGAATGTCGAAACTATCTACCGTATTGATACCCATTGCCAGAATCTCTTTAGCATATTTTTCCACGCTACGGGTCGGAGTAGCCAGCACAGCCACATCCACATCTTTCAATTCCTTTATATCTTTCACCACAGCGTATGCTTCCAACTCGGCAGGCTTGTTTTCCGCACCGCTACGACGGACGATACCTGCAATCTCAAAATCGGGAGCAGCTTCCAAAGCCTCCACTACATACTGACCAATGTTACCGTATCCAACCACGGCCGCTCTTATTTTTCTCATCTTTTATTGGGTTTAGTTTACTATTATCTGTTAATTCGCTGCAAAAATAAACATTTTGCCTCATTTTTTTGTTCACTACGACCTAATAATTTAAAAATATTCTTGCCGAACTTATAATTTAAAAGATAGATGTCCTATTTTTGCAAAGAACTGTAAATTTTCAAATGAAACAACCATGATAGAATATATTAAAGGAGACATTGCGGAGATTACTCCGGCAACGGTAGTTTTAGACTGTAACGGGATGGGATATGGCATCAATATCTCATTGAATACGTATTCGGCCATTCAGAATCAGAGCAATACGAAATTATATATTTATGAAGCGATCCGGGAAGACGCCTACGTACTCTACGGATTCTCGACCAAGCAGGAACGGGAGTTATTTTGTTACTGATTTCCGTATCGGGCATCGGCGGCAACACGGCACGTATGATTCTGTCGGCTTTATCCCCTTCCGAACTGTGCGGAGTAATCAGTTCCGGTAATGACAAGTTATTGAAAACGGTGAAAGGCATCGGCCTGAAAACTGCCCAACGCATCATAGTGGACTTAAAGGACAAGATCGCCACTTCGGGCGTGGAAACAGTGAACAGTGAAATGTTTGCCAATCCGGCCAATACAGAAATTCATGACGAGGCTGTCTCCGCACTCACCATGCTGGGATTCGCACAAGCCGCATCACAAAAGGTAGTGGCTGCCATACTGAAAGAGGAGCCTGCCGCCCCGGTAGAGAAAGTGATCAAGCTGGCCTTGAAGCGATTGTAAGGGCTATACATGAAACAAGGGACACGGACAATGCGGACTTTGGGGAATCTTTTCAAAATCCGCTTTGTTTGTGTTCCGATTTACATCACTTCTCTTCCTCCTGTTCCTGCATTTTGCGGGTTACAAACTCTATTTTCAAGTTCGCTTCTTTCTTATCTTTACGGATTTGTTCCATGCCGGACAGGATGCGCGCCAATTCTGTTAATTCTGCAATCGCCTTACGGTCATTGGGTTGCATAGCCGTTTTATAAGTACGGTCTCCGATAAACTGAAGTTGAATATTCTTATCTTTGTTCGCTACAATAAAAGCGATAACGCCGCCGTCTTCCCCCATCTTATAATCGGCCTTCTCGATTGCACGGCCCAAGTCAGTGGTTTCATAGCTGTCTTTCGAGGCGGGAGTTTCGGCAAAGGTATCCCCCACACTCACTTTCACCGCCGTGTGATGCAACGTGCCTCCTGCACAATAAATAGAGGTAAGGGACATTTCCCCCTGCTCGTTCACTTGTCCGCGCAAGAATGAACGGCCTATATTCTTTTCTACCGTCTGGGGTAGGATAAAAAATAGTTACCCACCTCCTGATATGCAGTATCTTTCTCAAGAACAAAATTACCTTTGACGGAATCCAGCTGAGCTTGTCTCACCACCATCATGCTATCCAGGTAAATCAGACTTTTCTGCTGTTCTTTCAAATCCACCTGCTGCATCAGCTTGACTCCCTGTTTTCTGGCTTCAAACGCTTTCGGATAAAGGATGCGGATACTGTCTATCTGCAATTTGGCCTCATTAAAGTTCTCTTTTTCCAAAGCCGCTTCAGCCTTACGCAAATTTTCTTGCGCTTTCTTCTCGCCGCCATCATCACAACCGGCCAGCAACAAGGCAAATAATGCTACTAATCCTATCTTTTTCATGTACTTGATCATTTTATATGCAGGCAAAAATCAATTTAATTGCGTGATTTCTCCTTATCCTGCGCAAAAAAATCGTAAATTTGCCCTCTTTAAGATGAATATGGAACTAAAAGAACATTTTAATAATAAGATATTCAAGTTAATCTCCGAAACGGCAGACGAACTGGGATTGGAATGTTACGTTGTAGGAGGTTATGTACGAGATATATTTTTGGCACGTCCCTCTAAGGATATAGACGTTGTAGTAGTAGGAAGCGGAATTGAAATGGCACAAGCCCTCGGCAAGAAGCTGGGACGCGGAGCACACGTTTCTGTTTTTAAGAATTTCGGCACGGCACAAGTTAAATACCATGACACGGAAGTGGAGTTTGTCGGTGCCCGTAAAGAGTCGTACAGCCATGACAGCCGTAAGCCCGTAGTAGAGGACGGCACCTTGGAGGACGACCAAAACCGGCGCGATTTTACGATCAATGCCATGGCAGTGTGCCTGAACAAAGCACGTTTCGGTGAATTGGTAGATCCTTTTAATGGACTGGACGATTTGAAAGAGAGAACTATCCGTACGCCGCTGGACCCGGACATCACTTTCAGTGACGATCCGCTCCGCATGATGCGTTGTGTCCGGTTTGCCACACAACTGAATTTCTATATTGATGACACCACTTTCGAAGCACTGTCACGTAACAAGGAACGCATTCATATTATCTCCAAAGAGCGCATCGCCGACGAGTTGAACAAGATCTTGCTCGCCCCCATACCGTCCAAAGGCTTTATAGAACTGGACCGCTGCGGACTGTTACCTTTGATTTTTCCTGAACTGGTAGCGTTGCAAGGAGTGGAAACCCGGAACGGCCGTGCCCATAAAGATAACTTCTACCATACCTTGGAAGTTGTGGACAATATTTCCAAACATACCGACAACCTATGGCTACGTTGGGCCACTCTGTTGCATGATATAGGCAAGCCACGTACCAAACGCTGGGAACCACGTATAGGATGGACTTTCCATAATCATAACTTTATCGGTGAGAAAATGATTCCGGACCTCTTCCGCAAGATGAAACTGCCCATGAATGAGAAGATGAAATATGTCCAAAAGTTAGTCAGCCTGCACATGCGTCCCATTGTTATCGCAGATGATGTAGTAACTGATTCCGCCGTGCGACGTCTGCTTTTTGAAGCCGGAGATGATATTGACGACTTGATGATGCTGTGCGAAGCGGACATCACTTCAAAAAATGAAGCACGAAAACAAAAATTCCTGGATAACTTCAAACTGGTACGCCAGAAACTGAAAGACCTGGAAGAAAAAGACCGGATACGCAATTTCCAACCTCCGGTAGACGGAGAAGAAATTATGCGGATATTCGACCTGCAGCCCTGCCGTGAAATAGGCAGTCTGAAAAGTTCTATCAAGGATGCCATACTGGATGGAATCATCCCTAATGAACATGATGCTGCTTTAGAACACATGTTGAAGAAAGCAAAAAGCATGGGATTAACACCCAAAAACTTATAAGAAATTGACCATACACTATACCAAAGGAGAAGAGTGGGCCAATACCCTGTCACATGGTGTTGGTATCCTGATAGGTATCGCCGGCGGCGGTTATCTGTTGCTTACTGCCATGAAAAGTGGCAATCCGTGGGCAACAGGTGGCATGTGGCTCTATCTATTCGGTATGCTGTCTTCCTATATCAGCTCCACCTGGTATCATGCCAGCAAACCATCTCCTCACCGCGAAGTGTTGCGCAAATTCGATCATGCTTCGATTTATCTGCATATCGCAGGAAGCTATTCCCCCATCATGCTGATAGCCTTGCGGGAAGCAGATTATTGGGGATGGGGAATTCTTAGTTTCGTATGGCTATGCGCCCTCGCCGGGATCATTCTATGTTTTTGTAACCTGAAAGAACATAGCAACCTGGAAACAATTTGCTATATAGCCATGGGATGCAGCATTTTTGTAGGTTTCAAGCCGCTCTGCCAACATGTACCTCCTGTTTTTATTTATTGGTTAATCGGCGAAGGAGTGTCTTACATCACCGGAGCTGTCTTTTATTCCTTCCCCCAATTGCCCTATATGCACTCTGTTTTCCATCTGTTTGTATTAGGAGGAACAATCTGCCATATGATGGCATTGTGGTACATTTTTATAACCCTCCCATCTTCAATAAGTTATCCGTTTTGGAAAACTTTTATTTATTTTTAAACAGAAAGTTTCCCAAAATGTTATACCTTTGTAGCCGTCCGACAAGGTGAAGTTAACCCCTTCTAAGAGGGAATGCCGTGAAAATCAGCAACAGTACCCGCTGCTGTAATTCTCGTTGAACTGAAACAATATGCCACTACAAAACTATTTGCGGGAAGGCGTTTTAAGGGAGAGATAAGTCAGAAAACCTGCCTGGAAGGACAGCCAAGTTTTTTAAATTAACAATTAATTTTTCCAACAATGAATTACGCTGAGATTTGTATTATTAAGCGTGATGGAAAGCGGGAAGACTTTTCCATCAGTAAAATTAAAATGCAATCGGCAAGGCATTCCATGCCTCCGGAATTGACAATGAAGACAAACTGATTGCTGAAATTACCATGCGGGTTATCAGCAATTTTGTATCTCCAACCATCAGTGTGGAAGAGATTCAGGATCTGGTAGAAAAGGAACTGATGAAAGTACGTCCCGAAGTGGCTAAGAAATACATTATTTATCGCGAATGGCGGAATACGGAACGCGACCGTAAAACGCAAATGAAGCACATCATGGACGGCATTGTAGCCATCGACAAAAATGATGTCAACCTGAGTAATGCCAACATGTCCAGCCATACTCCCGCCGGACAGATGATGACTTTTGCCTCGGAAGTTACTAAAGACTATACCTATAAATATTTGTTGCCTAAAAAATATGCCGAAGCGCATCAGTTGGGCGACATACATATACATGATTTGGATTACTATCCCACCAAGACTACCACTTGTATCCAATATGACCTGGATGACTTGTTCGAACGCGGCTTCCGCACTAAAAACGGAAGTATCCGTACTCCACAGTCCATTCAAAGTTATGCCACTCTGGCCACCATCATATTCCAGACAAACCAGAACGAGCAACATGGCGGACAGGCTATCCCCGCCTTCGACTTCTTTATGGCGGAAGGGGTACGGAAGACATTTCGCAAACATCTGAAAACTTTAACCGAGTTTTATATAGAAGTAGAAGGAAAAGAACCCGGAACAGAGGCTCTCAAGAAAATTGAAGAGAAAGCATACGCCATGACGCGCAAAGATACACATCAGGCAATGGAAGGATTCATCCACAACCTGAACACTATGCATTCGCGAGGGGGAAATCAAGTCGTATTCAGTTCCATCAATTATGGAACAGACACTTCTCCCGAAGGCCGCATGGTCATAGAGGAACTGCTGAAAGCTACCATCGAAGGCCTGGGTACCCGTGGCGAAGTACCAGTCTTCCCCATACAGATATTCAAAGTTAAAGACGGAGTATCTTATTCCGAAGAGGACCTATAAGAAAGCCATGGAAAATTTTCGAAGCGGCACTGGAAGGCAACATGGAATTCCAAGCTCCCAATTTCGACTTGTTTCTGAAAGCTTGCCGTACCACCGCAAAAGCCTTGTTCCCTAATTTTATGTTTTTGGATACTCCTTATAACAAAAATGAGAAATGGGATATCAAGGACCCTAAACGTTACCGCTATGAACTGGCAACTATGGGATGCCGTACCCGCGTATACGAAAATATAGCGGGTGAAAAAAGTTCATTAGGACGTGGCAACCTGTCATTCACCACTATGAATATGCCCCGGCTGGCCATCGAAGCACGCATCAAGGCAGAAAGTCTGGAAGAATCAGGCAAAAAAGAGGCCATAGAAAGAAAAGCAAAAGAAATATTCATAGAAAGTGTACATGCTTTGTCCGAACTAATCGCCGAACAATTGTATGCACGCTACCAGTATCAACGTACAGCCTTGGCACGCCAGTTCCCGTTCATGATGGGGAATGATGTGTGGAAAGGCGGAGGAAAACTTTCGCCCAACGACCAGGTGGGGGATGTATTGCGTCAAGGCACACAGGGGGATAGGGCAGTTCGCGTGCGATGCGAATGGCGCCGGTTTTGGGCGTGCACGAGCCCCACGCGCGTTT